>JAALOO010000156.1_pt1 | contig 58222 bp, 51 predicted proteins | sample 7257641 | NCBI WGS metagenome assembly JAALOO01 (sample SAMN14085613, study PRJNA598686) | mite metagenome | biome: ENVO:01001000; feature: ENVO:01001002; material: ENVO:01001226; isolation source: single female mite from University of Michigan culture on fish food culture... ...
CTCTCTCTCTCTCTCTCTCTCTCTCTCTCTCTCTCTCTCTCTCTCTCTCTCCCTCTCTTTTTCTCTCACTCTCTCACTATACTAATTCACGCTGGTCTCCCGTTCCCTTTCCTCTTGCCTTCATTTGCTTTGTCATCCATTTTCTCTCTCTCCTTTTTTCTGTCGCCGTTGACAGGCAACATTGGTTGCCGGCACAATAACGCAGCCATAGAGAGATATTTTCTGTTGTTGCTAGCACCCATTTTTTGGTGTATTTTTATGCCTCTACCACATGGTGAATTTTCTGCAGCTATCACCCCACTACTGCAGCCGCCAAAACTGCTACCTTCTTCTGTCTTGAAAAAAGGGGGCGTTTTACAGTATGAAAAGTGGCACTGGTTTCACTTGCAGGAAGTTGGCAGCGCTTTTGAGTCAGTCAAGGAAATTGCTGAAAACTGTTTTTTGCCTCTTAATTTACAACATTAGGAAAAGCACTGCTTTTAGACTAATTGGTTTAACAAACACCTTACAAGCAAATTACCAGCTACCGTTTTATACCTATCATGCACTTTTTAAACTGCATCGATTTTTAAGAACTTCGGTCGATACTACTTTTTCTGTCCCTATTCGCTCCCTCTAAATTAAATTGTCTGCTTTCATTGCTTTGTTCTATTGTTCGTGCCTGGAACACCAGCATTCCAGCATGCTTCTTTTGGCGTCGCCGGCCGTGTTGGGACAACAATTGCATTTACCTAGTCGATTGATAAGCATAGAGCACCACTACCCATTATTACCGCTTTTTTGTTCTCTTCGCCGCCTTGTGTTCGACTACCATTACCATTACTATTCACATTTCTGATCGATAGTGTGTGTTCACAACTGACAAAGTTGCCATGCAAAGGCAGGCAGGAAGGCAGAGAGTGCTCGTTTGAGTGTATATATTTCATTCGATTGGTGTCCCTCATTAGTGAGAGAGCACCTCAGCTAGCACCTAAGCTGTTGGTCGCCGTCGCCGGTTGCCACCGGTCACAAAGAAAAGTGCGCGCAAAAGTCAGCGCTGTCCGCTTTTTTAATTATCAGTATGTACAACTTTGTCTGCTCGAACAAGACGGATTGTGCCAGTTGGGCACCACTTGAGACCGTTGTAGTAAGAAAGCAGATTTTGTCAGCGAGCAGCCGTTCCAGTCACCACTTTCATCTTCCACTTTGCACACTCAATTGACGATGACGACGTTTGCCGTACAAACGAAGCAGCAGCGACGTTGAAACTGATTGCTATTACTTATGCATACACAGCAACACACACACTTCTGCTGATAAGAAATCAGGAAAAAACAGGGAAAAGGGGTTTAGAAGGAATTGAGAGTTGAGAGTACTGAAGTGCAGTAGAAGATACTAATCTTGCACTGAGGCGGCTGTCACATGACTTACAAATAAATTTTTGCCGCTTTTCTTCATATTAGTCGATAAAAGATACTTTTACTTTGCAGTGAAAAACTTGGTTTTAATAAATAGCAAGTAATTTTTGTTTAGGAAAAAAGTGTGTTTGTGCAGCACAGTGATAAAGCTCAATTTGGGCTAACTGAGTGTTGCAAAAAGAAAAAAAAGTTATCTAACAAATTGATTCCATTTTATCACAAAACCTTTTTACTGACACTAATAATGATAAAATGATAAACATTTTTGAGTATTAGATGATGCATTAGACGAGTGTTGTAGTGGTGGTGGTTGCTGAGGTGGTGGAAGTGAAGTACAGAAATGACCAGTGACCACCGGTGCCACCTTTTTTGTGAAGAAGGCCAAAAACAGAGACTGCCAAGCTCGCTCGGTTGTATTGTTTGGCTACTGTGTGTTTGCACACTGCTTGTCTGCTTGTTTGTTCATCTCCTGTTTTTTTCTTTTACTCAGCAGACGTTTGTTAGTGAAAGGTAGAAAGGAGAAGAGAAAGAGAGAAGAAGAAGCTGTTGTCACCTGGGTGTTACCTACACCTGACTCTCAGTTATTTACCATTTTTGGCAAAAGTTGTAGCAGCAGCAGCAACAGCAGTAGTGGCAGATCCTTCTGAATTACGCGCATACTATCATCTCTTAGTGCATAACTGTGTGTTTGAGAGAGCTCATGTGAGTCTGTACAGTAGAAACCAGTAGATGACAAAAATAGGTGTGTGCAAATTGGTAGGAGTTGACGAAAAAAGGGGTTTAACAGGGGAGTAACAAACAAGAGGAAATCGATTGGTGATTAAAAGTGGATTGGTGGTGGTGGTGATTGGGTTCTTGTAAAAAGTGGGAAATATAAGAAACAATTGTGAGGCAGAGGTGAGGGTGATGATGATGGTGGTGATGGTGCAAGCAAAAGATGAAGTGACAAGTTCTGGTTGAATATTCGTTGACTGTGCAAAAAAAACGGTGAAACGGAACTCCCTGAAAAACTTCAACTACAGTTGAATAGTAGAAGCTGTTTTGTTGATTCTCTGCTCTGGTTCGGTGTGCTTAACCCTTGGACATGCGGACCCAGACGAGGATGGCCAGAACGACGACAAAGACGGCGACGACGATGAGGATGGCAACGATGAGCCAACTCACTCCTGAACAGCCGGATTCGTCCTGAAAAACAAATTAAATTTGCACAGTTAACACGCGAAATCTAAAGATGAATATTCTCTTACCTGGTTATTGCCGCAAGAATTGTAGCCGTCGCACTGCATTTTTTCGCCAACACATCTGTCATTTTGACAGTCAAACTCGCCTTCCACGCAGCCGTTTTCCTTAGCTTTACAGTAAAATGATGTTTAGTAAAAGGATGCTTTTATGGTAAATTCACCGTCCCTTTTGACTCTTACCTCGGTAAACAGTGACAGCCATTTCAAAGCCCGCATTGTACTGCGACTTGCCCACCGTCGGTTCATAGTCGACGGTGATGGAAGCCGGGTTCTGTCTGGAGGCGACGGTGACGATCTCCTCCTCCATCAGTCCGCCACTCTCATCATTCTGCTTCTCCTTCCACACCCGGACCGGGTTGGTGCCGCTGCGGAAGGTGATGGTGTCGTTGGCGTTTAGTGAAGCCTTCTTCACAGTCAACACCAAACCTCGCCCGGGCGGAGAGGTGAAGACGATGCGACACTTGTAGTTGGGCGTTATGTCCAGGTCTTTTATGACGGCCGCTCCGGCGTGAATGAAAGAGCCGTCGCCGCTATCGGTCAGCTTGATGTCCTTTTTCAGCTGGTCGGCGGGCAGAATCTCCAGAGTGCTGCCGCAGTATGTGGGGATGATGTCTATGAGAAAAGAGATAAAGGAAAAAAGAAAAAGAAAATAAAGAAATCGGCTTTGATGCAAATCATCAACAAGAAAAGGAGGTGTAGTACGCACTGTAGATTTTGAGGGACATCACCTGGCTGGTGATCCAGGTGGAGGTGGTCAGGAGAACCAGTAACAGGTTCAGATGGTTGTATCTCATGATGGTGGTGGTCGAGTAAAAAGTTCGATGACGAGAAAGGGCGATGGTGGAGGTAGCAGTTGAAGATACTACTGCGCAGTATAGTCGCAGCACACACTCACACACACTGGACCCAATCAATACTGACAAGTAATTAATAGAAAAAAAGCAATGCTACTAGAATTATTCACCAGGAAAAAAGAGGAGATGATGTGGAGATAAATTGCAGCCCAAATTGGCTGTGAGATGATGCTTGTTGCAGCCGAAACCAGACGTAGTAGATGTAGACAATTGAAGCAAAAGAAGAAGGAAAAGAAAAAAGACCACAGCAGCACCAAACGGCAACTGTTTGTCTGCCTCTCTTTGCGTTCAGTCTTTCTATCTTGCGGAACTGTGTGCCAGTGTCTTTTCGTACTTTCTGTGCTCCTAAACCCAAACCGTCTCTTTCTTCTATCTGTGCCACTTTTGGCGCTCTCGTGCATCTCTATCAGCAGAAGCCAGCGCCGAACATACTTTCTCTGTAGTACTTCTCAGTGAGACTGTGTGTTGGTGTGTTGGTGCCCTCTCCGCCTTCTCACTCACGAGGCCATTCTTCTTCTTCTTCCTCTCTTACCTTTGCATGTTCCAACTCTATACTTTTATTTCAGCACGCAGTAAAGAGGTGGTGTTGTTGGTGCTGTGTTGTACGGCTGTTTCTCGGTTGTACGACTCTACTGAACAGACACACACACACACACTCACAGCAGCAGAGTCCGAATATAGAAAATTTGGCACTGAAAAAAAGTAGGCAATTAGAAATGAGGAAAGAGATAGAGAAAACGTCCTACTACTGCAATTTCTGCTACTTCTTCTTCTGCTGCCTCTGTCCTCGCTCGACAATAATGAAGTGCACTGTGTGTGACTGTGACTGTGTGAGTGTGTGTTGTTCCTCACCACCGATTGCTTCAAGTGCCAATGCTATATGATGCGACAACGGCAGATGCAAACCGTTGCACAGCCGAAGCATCCTACCAGTGGCAACTTTTTTCCCTCGAAGATGCCTACTTCCTACGCTTCTTTTGCCTGGAGTAAGGTGTTCCATAAAAGGCACTGCCGTTACTGTTGTTGTTGGTTCTGCTGTTGCTGCTGAAGTTAAAGTCAAAGACAAATTCGCTTTAAAAGTTTGAAGAAGAAGAAGAAGTGACATAGAAATCACAAAGAGTCTGCCAAAGAGAGCTGCTGCCTTACTATCGACCACCTATTTGTCAGGAAAATTCATGAGATTCTCGCCTGTTCCGTTCTGTTCTCGGTTTTCTCTCTCACTTGCTCATTTTCTGGCTCTCGCTCATTCGTCGTCGAGCATTGATTTATTAATAGTCATTCTCTCACTCACTCTCGGTGTCTGATTGATGAGCCGTTTTGTTTGAGGAAGAATAAATTTATTTCTTATTCTGTTGTATTCTTTTCTGCCAAAATCACACTGTCTGCTGCCACCTAAACCGGAACCAATTGATCTGAACTCGTATTTATTGCCCGATTCTTTTCTTTATTTGCTGCCACTTCTAAGTTGATGCGGCGACGGTTGCTGCTGTGCAATGAGCCTCTCCGCTGTCTGCAAACAGTCAGGCAAGCACAATTGCCACTTCAATGAAATCCACTCTTATTCTCACTTTTACATTAACAACTCTATTCTTTTTTTGATTAACAGCAGATTTAAGCGGTATTTCAATAGCTCTGCTTTTTGTTTGTGTTTGTTTGCGTTGAGTGACTTGTAAAAGACTTGAGGACTGCAGGGAATAGCATTTTGAGGCACTGTGAGGTTTCAGAGCCATTATACAAACAAAAAATATAGGCGCATCTATAGCTATTTGTTATAAAGTGCACTGCTGCAGCTAATTAAAATTTACTGTAATGTTAGCAAACCAGTGTCAATTAAATTGACCTACTCATGTTTCAAAAATATGAAGGAAGAAAACTGATGGTGGTGTTGACCCCGACTCGAATTTTACAAATATTTTTTAAAACTTATTTTAAACATTCACTCAACAGGTGCTTCTATCAGAAACACCTACAACACGCTAAGTAGTCAAGTAAAACACTTTGTTCAATTATTTTTTTTGTATGTTAAATATGAAATTTTGCAACAAAAATAAACTGAAATCTTTAGTTTACTTTGTGGTTCACTCAGTTTCTGCATCAACAACACACTCAAGCACAAGTGAACTTCATTTTCTATCAGCAATCTCTGCTTTTGAATCTCGTGATGTCATTCATGTATGAATTGATTAGCATCGAATGATGGCTGAATTTAGAAGTTCAAAACTGATTAGATACAATGTACATTTTCCCATGTACAGGAATGAGTGTGTGTTTATTTGCACTGAAAAATGACAAAAACAGTTTCGAATGTACAACGTTTCTGTAGAAGGGAAGGGGTAAAATTGAAGGGGATGAAGAAAGAAGTGAAGTGCTTTGATATTCACTTTATCAATCATCAGCATCAGGTAACCAAGTTGACGGTGACCAACTGGATAAGTGACTGCAGTCACGAGGAGGCCAAAAGAACATTCAAATAAAGAAGAAAAAGATAATAAAAAACGTGGTGTCCACTTGTCCCGTCTACAACTTCATCTCCAATTTAAATTATTCACCATCCGCTTTGTGGTAAAGCTGATCAAAATCACGGACGCCACTAGTTCCTTTTTTGCTAGGCAAGTTGCCGCACATTGCTGTGCCTGTGTTCAGCGGCACGTCGACGAACTCGTCGTTGATGGCAATGCTGACCCTGTACTCGAGTACGATCGCCGATGGTAAAGATGAGCCCCGCAGTAATGGCTGCAAAAAACGGCTCAAAAATCTTCCAAATATGGCGACTGCTGTTGCTTCTTCGTCATTTTTTTCTTCTTTTTCTTCTTCTGTCGGCCATCTTGTTCATCATGGCATCTAGTTCTATCCTCCCCAATCCTCTCTTCTACCTCTCTCTCTCCCTTTCTCTCTCTCTCTTTGACTTGTACTGTTTTTATCTCGATCACGTGTCATTCACGTTGTCGCAGTTGTGGCAGCGAGCAGTAAGTATAGTGACAAACAGGCTTCACTTTGAACAAAATCGCTCTTTTCAATCTTGGCCATCTTGGCCACAGAAACCTGTACTTCAAGTAACGTACGACACTTTTTCGTTATTTTTCATCATTTTTTCTGCTTCATCTGCTTCTTCTTCTTCTTCTCCTCTTCTTTCATCAGCACTGAAACGTACTTGGTACCTGTTTGTTTCTGTTTTTTCTATCAGCAAGTTGCAGTTGGAAAGAGAAAAAGGCTGGTTTTTGGGGAGATGAGCAAAAGAGAATTAATTAAACGTATTTGTCTCTCCCTATCTCTTGCGCCTTACTCTCTGCGGGCAACTGCCAAGCCACAGAAAGGCTGCTGCTGCTGTTGCTGTATTCGGAGAATTGACCATATATAAAAAGATGCTCTCTCCCCGGTTGGAATTCAGTCGCTGAAACGAATTCAAAGAAGAGACACACAACTAACGAGATCGTCAAAAGTTAAGATCTTCACTACAACACTATCACTTTGTACTACCACGTCGACACTTTGCAAAAGTTACATTTTGCTACCACCGCCGACGCCACTTCAACCGTTGCCTTACTTCCAAACAGTGTCAGGAACTCGCAAAAACCCAAACTCTCCTCTTAACCGAATTGTCCCCTTGCAAGCAGATTCCCCCTTTCCTGTTTCCCTCCGTCATATTATGCATTTCTAAATGTACACAGAACAGAAGCGAGTCTTTAAGCTTAGCCAGTACCTGCCGAAGATCGAGAATCTGTCCTCCTTTCGCGGAAGTCGCCTCGCCAATTGCGGAAACGTCCTCGAGTTACAAGTGCTCACGCAGCTGCACCACGTTCACTGACTCCAGACAGCCTGCCCAGTTTCGGTAATTGCTACACTGTCCCACTGATCTTTCATTGCATTTTTTCTTACACACCCTTTCTTGTTTCACATCACAGACCACCCTCCACCCTCTACCAGCACTTCGATAACTCAAAGTAACTCCCCAACCGATCTTTCCACCTTCCGCACTTTTTTGCCTTCCAACTTTACCCAGCAAAATGTCGAAAACCAGTCTGATGGCCAACGGCAACAGCAAGTAAGTGTTGTGGGCAGCACTGTCCAATGTTATCCAATGTTGCCAGCCAACTAACCGAATGCCTTTTTCTTAATCACCGTTTTTGTTTACCAGGCACCAAGAGGCACACGTCTCGGTGCACTCAAAGTGGAGCCACTCTGCTGATAAGGGCCAACACCCGAAGAACGGTACTGCTGGCGGCTTGAAGGCAAGCGGAGACGCCGATGCCAAGCGTGACAACGCCTGGGGTCCGCTCTTCAAAAATCGTGCTCACTTCAATGAGATGCACATGTTCTAAGAGGACATGAAGACGACTAAGACAGAGAAGCGAGGACAGATTCACCGAACAGATGTGCAGACAGGCAACCACTGGCAGGCCTGCCTGCAACAGGCACTTCTATTCTTAGAAAAGCAAATATACTAGAATATACCACTACCACGTTAGCCACTCCCTCCAAATACTACCTAAATGCTATTACCCCACTTCTATCGCTATTACTCATTTCTACTCGATATAACTTTAATATTCCCCTTCCTTTATCCCAGCACACTTGCCTACTCAAAGCCAGCTCAAATCACTCTTCTTTTTATAGCCAATCAAACCAAAATCTTCAACTCTCTATCTCTATCTCTACCCAATATGTAATCATAAAACAACAAATAAAAAAGTTAGCAAAACTCGTAAACACTGCCGTCGGCCGTTGAAGCTTCAGACTTTAGACCGTCTTCACCCACGACCACAACCGTCATCGCCGTCTCCGATTTCACCAGGGCAATGGGCAGTCAGCCTTTGACTGACTGAGTTTCATATGTCTTCTCTATCAGCCCTCTTTCGCCAGAAAGGAGCTCGGCAATGGACAACTGTCGAATTGCAGAACTGTCTCTCAGTGATGTCCTTCTCACTTCGCTTCACTGACACTGTCTGTGTTTGTCTGTTTGTGCTGCCTCCCTCTTCGCCGGTGCTCTAGCACAGTGAAGCACCAGTGCAGTCAGACAGTGGCTGTGTGTGTACCACAGTCTGTCCACAATTGGTCCCCATCCTCGAGTAGTGCACAAGTCGTAAAGTACACTGAGAATGAGAGAGTGAGAGAGACAGTCACAAGCTCACAAGCTCTTTCTGCTCTCTCTCTCTCTCTCTCCATTTCACTCATCTGCCACTCACTCACTCATTCAGTCAGTCAGTCTCTCATTCGGTGGATTCTACTTTGGGATGCGACACTGCGAGTACTGCCGCTGTTCTGCTGCTGTTGCCATTCGCCTAAGAATTGCTGCTGCTGCTGCCTGTGCCTGGTAGGGGAGAGCCAAATTGGCGCACTTTCCCGGACGACCGTCGCCCTACAGAGGCTGTGTGTGTGTGGTTGTGTTGGGAGTGCCGGCACAGTGCCAGTGACTCACACTTTCTCAGTGGCAGTGTCTCCGTGCCCAGTCCATTCACTCCATTTCACTGTCGGCGTGGTTGTCGCTGCCCTCTATAGTCAGCATCTATAGCACTCACCCAACTCACCGACAGAAAGAGTGTGGCCATACTGTGGACACACTGGCGCACCTTCCTTCCTGCCCTCCGCCACCACCACCACTGTCCAGACCAAAGTGTGAGCTGTGAAGAGTGCCAGTGTGTGAGTGTGTGACTGCCTGTCAACACCCAAAGCACCAGCTTTTGTGCTGTTCGCCTGACTGGTCATTGCTGCGCATTCCCCCGGTCGGCTACAAGTAGTGGACTACTGTTGTCTTCTCTCTCCTGCTGGTCATTGATTCCTCTTACTACTACTCCTCCTCCTCCACCATCATCACAATATTCATCTCATCTATTTATTTTTTTCATCATCATCAAGTGAACTAAATTCCCGCCAACTTTCCACTTCTGCGTTTCTGTTGTGAATAGTGATCGCATAATCTTTTTGCATTAATTGTTGATTGCTACTCTTCAAATTCTATCATACCCCACTCACACGCACACTCCTCCCAAAATGTTGTCCTGCATCAAGAGCATCGTCGTGCTCTACAACTTTCTCTTCTGGGTATGCATTAGGCATCATCCAAGAGACTAGATAAAATTCTCTAAACTAACATGCTTTTTATCTTGCAGCTGCTAGGGGTGCTTATCCTCGGCTTCAGCGCCTACCTCTGGTGGGACTCTGCCAGCTACCTGGACCTGAATGAGCTGAGCGAAGTCTACGTGACGCCCTTCATTGTGCTGCTAGTGCTGGGCGTCATCATGACCGTCGTCGGCTTCCTCGGCTGCTGTGGCGCCATTCGTGAGTCACGCTGCCTGCTCAGCATGGTAAGTGTGCTCACGAGTAGTGAAATTCATCGAAAGTGCTAACACACATTCTCCCCCCCCCCCTCAATTCAGTACTTTCTCTTCTGCATGAGCATGTGCATCGCCTGTGGAGCGCTCTTCTTCTGGGTCATTCAAAATGAAGAAGTGGTAAGTGCTGATGGGACCCCCATTTAAAAGGTAATCAACTAACTTATCCTTCCCCTCAACCACAGGTGAAGCTGCGCATTCGGAAGGACACCTCAAAGCTGGTGAAGGTGACCTATGGCAGCGGATCGACGAACGCCACCGAGCAGCTGGTTGACCGCATTCAGGGCAAGTTCAGCTGCTGCGGCATCGTCGGCCCTGCCGACTGGCTCTCCGCCGCCTACAACCACGGCAACTCCAGCCAGACGAGCGCATTCGAGCGCGGAATCTCCGCCCACCTGCCTGAACAGGGCACCTACCGCATTCCCAGCTCCTGCTGTGCACCGCTAAACGGCACCACCGGTTCCTCTCTGGATCAGCAACCCATCAACGCCTACTCCTCGGTGACCTCCACCATCAGCAGCTGCACCGGGCGCGTCTCCCGGCTGCCGCACAACGCCAACGACCGACTGCTAAAGGAGATCGAGGGCCTCTACCAGACGGGCTGCATCGACAAGTTTGACGCCTTCATTCGGGAGAAGTGGCAGCTGATCATCCTCGTGGGCGGCCTCCTCATCGGCGTCCAGGTCTTTGCCCTTCTCTTCGCCTGCTTCCTCTGCTGTGCCATCTCCAGAGAAGAGGAGAAGTAACTACCGGAAAGTAATAACATAAACGACGACCTTGCACCTCAAACCACACATATAGCTTCATTCACCTTTTCATTCAACACACAAACTCCCAAACACGAACAACGACGTTTTCAGTCACCTCTACGCACCACCTAACACTACCTACCTGTAAACTCCTGTAATATACACACAACTGCCACCTTCCTTTCTTTTATTCCTCTGTAGTTATCCTCTCCATCTTCACTTCAGTCTTGAGTAGTAGTAATAGCTACTTGTCATTCATATTTATTTATTCACATTTGTTCGCCAGTCATAACTTCTTCTTCATCATCACCTTTCTCACCTTCCACGTTTTGTTCTTCTTGCACTCATTCATTTCCAGTGTTACTAATTTTTTCCCCTTCATGTTCGCTTCCACTTTTTGAACAAACAAACAAAACAAAATAGAGTAACTTGAGTAAATCTTTTTATCTTTTTCCACTTTTAACATTTTGTGGCGTAAATGATTTGAAAAAATACAACAGTTTGGCAAACTGAATCAAACAGTGAAACTAGCACTTTTCCGGGAAGAGCTGATCAGCTTCCAGGGGGAAATGTTTCCGACTGGCACGTGCTTTATTTTCTTTCAAAACAAAAGCTTCGCGCAAGCAGGTGACAGCATCATCACCGGTTTCAAGAGAATTATTTAATGATTACAATATAGTTTTGGTTTCTAAAACAAATATGGCGTCAACGAGCGCCTCTTCTGTCAAAAGTGATACTAGCGTGGCCAGTCTCAAAGAGCGGTAAGTGTTTTTGCGTTCAAGTATTTTGTTTAATTCTCACTTATTCATTTTTTGCTTGAACAGAATCTTCAACATCATCCAGTCCTCAAAGAATGCTACCAGCGAAGATGAGCTACAAATGCAGATGAGCAATGTCGACAAGAGCCAACGCCTTATGGCACTGACAAGTCTACTTGCTGAGAAGAAGATACGCGTCTTTGCAGATCCGCGGAAAAATAAGCCACACTATGAGGTGATCGTCGAAGATAAAAGCCTCGATGACGTTGTTCTCGAGGTAATCAAAGAGGCCGGTCACAATGGCATTTGGACGAAGGACATTCGGTTGAAGGCGGAGATTACCTCTTATGTTATCGTCAATAAAGTGCTGAAAAATCTTGAAAACAAAAAGCTCATCAAGTCAGTAAAGTCCATCTCCAATCGAAAGCTCTACGTCCTCTACGACCTGATACCCGATGAAACGGTGACCGGTGGCGCCTGCTACGAGGCCGGTCTCATTCGTGAGGATGTTGTGAAGAACCTGAAGGCCATCTGTATGCAGTTTATCTTCAAACGCTTCGAGGACTCTTACAAGCACATGATGAGCGTAATCCACTCATCGGATGACGCCGTCAGCAACAACGACAAAGTGTACTGCTCTGCGAAGGAGGTTTTTGAGAAGGTTCAGAAGGACATCGCTAGTCTGTCGGGTGATATCAAGGAGAACGACATTGAGCACATACTAAACATACTGCTGTACGAGGGAAAGCTGATGCGGCAGGAGTTTGGAAGAAGCTTAAAGTTTCGCTACAACCCCTACAATCGCGACAAAACAGATCTTTTCTATGCGCCCTGTATGGTGTGTCACCTGTATAAAGACTGTAAGCCCGGTTCGGCGCACGTCTCACCCGAAAACTGTCATTACCTGTCTGTGGAGAAGTTTTAAGTTTGGCCTTCCAGTTTTTTTTCATTATTTTTTACTTAGCAATATCGTATTTAATTATTTGTTGTAAAAAGTTGTAAATCAATGAGCTGTGAAAAAAAGAATTAAATTCTTTGTTACCTAAATCCACGTCCAAAGTCCACGTCATGCGTTTTATTTTAGAACTTTTGCCACTTTTCAGTATAAAACTGACTGCAACTCAGCATTTAGTCATTCATTTTTTCGCCTCTGTGAGCTGCTGAGCTTTTCCCACTTTATGTTGAGGTAATCGAACTTTACACCTTCGAGACTACAACACGTCATCCTTACGCCCTATATAACGGGCTAATAATCCTTCTCTCTCCCCATTATATTCCCACTCTCTGTTCTCAGTCTACGTGTCTTATTTCCTCTCGCGATCTACCTCTCTGACACCAACACTTTACAAAAATGGCTTTCAATTCCGGCCACCACAATGACAACGCCAATGGTTAGTTTGTTGTGTCCTTTAACTTCCTGTCACCTCAATCTACATCAATCTGATTTCTTTTTTCAAGAGAACGTTGATCCAGCCCAAACTGCCACCGGAACACAAACTGATGCCTTCGATTGGACCGCCCCCACTGAAGGGGCCAAAAACGCCTACAACACCATTCCTATGGTGAAAGCGGTGCGTGAAGCAGCTCAAAAGTTAAAGGAAAATGTTCCCTTGGGAAGCAACACAAGTGGAGCGGACAAAACTGGCAAGCCTGGCAAAATTAGCAAGCCATCAAAAAAGAAAAAGTCTCCGCAAACGGTGGCAAAACCACTTATTTGGAAAATTGAGACTCGACAGGAATTCAATTAACTTCCTTGCATGTCCAAGTTAGACGTGGACTTGCTTTTTCAAATTATTACCCGTCCTTTTTGTTGAAGGTTATTATTATTATACTTTTTTCTTTTAGCACTTCTAACACGTCATTCTTGCGCCCTATATAACGGGCTGCACCAATGTCACATCTTTTTCAACCCCTTTTATTTTAGTCCTCTTTTGTGCTACATTTTCCCCTGTTACTCTCTCACTCTCTCACTCATTACACTCATTCCCAACCTTTAGTCTACGTGTCTTATTTCCCTCTCGCGATCTACCTTCTTTGACACCAACAAGGTGTACATTTGCTGGTACAAAGCAAGCTGTATCAGTCATTTCAGGGTCTGTTTCAGAGCATTTACACCTCTGTTCAAGAGATTTGCATTCCTCTCAACAACTCATTCATGTATTTGTATAACTGATCTGCTCCATTTTACTCAGTCAATGAGCATTTGTTTTGCATGTAATAAAATATGAAGAAAAAAATATGAAAAATGGAAGATGACGGGGAAAACAATATTATTGGCAGTCAACAACAACTGTGGTGTGGGTGTAGGTGCTAAACAGTCCGAGTTCTAATTCACGGGGATTTCAGTTTTGATTTCTAGTAGTACTCTGAAGTGTTATGCTCAAAAGAACACTGGTTTCAATAATCCTCTTCATCTTCATCTGTACTGCAGTCCGTAGGATGTGGTCCCCATTGCCTTTCCCGAGGGAGGCGATCGAATCTGCCGCTGTCTCTGCTGCTTCTGCTGCTGCTCAATGAAGATGGCGTCCAGATTGAGCGTAGGAATTTCAATCTTGTCCCAGCAGCGAGACCACCGTTGTGAACAGAAGTTCAGCTCCGCCTCCAGCAGCTTAATATGGTCGAGCATCTCAATGAAGCTATTCGGAATGGACTGCTCCACGGAGTCGTAGATGGCATTGACGACGATACGGTGGTTCTCCACCTTGTCATAGTCGGGGTTCATCTCCAACTCCTCCTGCCGATGTCGCTCCATCTGCACCACCTCCAGGTCGTAGCTGGGACCGTGGGCGAGCTCCTCGCCGACGTAGTAGTCCCAGATCTTCAGCGAGGCCAGATTGAAGAGTGGTCGGAGGACAATGGCCGCCGAGCCTGCAGCAGCCTCCTCCTGCGGACTGCTGTAGTGGTGGTGGCCATTCAGCACAATGACGGGCACGTAGTGGAAGTTGAAGAAGATGGGCGACTTGACCCACACTCGCCCGGCGTAGTCCCAGAAGCTGGTGCCGGTGTGGTTGAACTGCGGCGCCGGCGGCACTCCTCCACTGCCGCCCTTGAAGCTGCTGGTGTTGTTGCCGCCCTTTCCTCCCATATTGGCGCTGTTCATGGCCATAGAGCTGTTCAGGCCCAGTCCGCTGCCCAGCTTAGAGCTCAGGCTGAGCTCCTCGTCGTCGTCCAGCTCCGTCAGCTCGTCATCGTCCTCGGTCATCAGCTTGCGCAGCGACAGATTGGTCTTGATGTCCTCGTCAATCCACCCGCAGTCCGCCCGGTCGCACTCGCAGTCGTGGAGAAAGGTGCGAAAGCGACAGCTGACGTAGTGGTAGGCAATGAACTTGATGTAGTACTGGTTGAACTCAAAGGACAGCGGAAACTGTGCGTGAATCTGGTGGACGACGTCGAGAAACTGCAGAAAGATGGGCGCAAAGCCCGAGGAGAGGCTGGTGTTGATCAGATTGGAGCGATGCGTGAAGCGGTGGCCAAAGGCGAGCCACTCCTTCTCGATCAACGCGCGGAAGCCCTCAAAGGTGCGGTAGTACGGGTCGAGACAGAGCTCGGCGATGGAGATGATCTGCGGCACCAGGTCGGCGCCCTCCTCCAGCGAGAGAATCACCGAAGCGCTGCGGTTGTCCACCAGCTCCACGATGATCGAGGCGACGTACATGATGGTCTGAATTTGCTTCAGCCACTCGGTGCTGATAAAGTCACGCAGAAAGGTGCCGCCCAGGGTGGCGGAGACGTCGACGCCGACGGCGCCCAGGCCGACGCCTCCACCGCCGCCTCCGCTGCCGCTCTTTGGCTCCGAGGGCACGCACACCTTGAGCAGCTTCTTGAAGCTCGCCTTGACGTGCCGCACCTCGTGCATCTCAATGGGAAAGAACTCGTAGTTGCAGCCCACCTCTCGCGGCTTCAACATGCGCACCTGGCTCTTCTCGGCAATGATGTACAGCGACGAGGTGCTAGAGCAGTTCAGCGAGTTGGAGCTGGCAGAGGAGTTCACTGAGGCGCCGCTGGCGTTGCCGGCAGCCGTCCCGGCCTGGTGCAGGTTCAGGTTTGACGAGCCGTCGGCCTTTTCGTTCTCCACCAGAATGAAGCTGTTCTTCTTGCTCTGCAGACCACCACCACCGCCGGTACTGCCCGTAGTGGAGATGATCGAGTCCTTTCGCTTCTTCTCCTTGTCCTTGCCGCCGCCCAAGCCGACATTGTTTGTTATTTTAATCAGCTGGCGGCCCATGGTCTGTCCGATGGAGGAGGACTTGCCGCTGGAGTTGCGCAGATTGAACGTCCGCAGAAATGGCTGAAAACCCGATTTGCTGTTCTTCACCTTCCCGGCCACATTCGCCCCTAGAGGCGGCAGTGCACGCCGACCTGACTCGGGCGAGTTCATCGAGAAGGAGTTGATGCTAGCGCTCTCAAAGTTATCCGACAGTCGGTTGGTGTTGAGGTGGTGATTGCTGCTGTTGTTGTAGTGGTTCAGCCTCGCCTGCGACGCCGTAAAGCTGGCAATCAACTTGAGGAAGCGCTCCTGTTCAAACTGCGACGACTCCAGTGGGTGGCCGTGGTGGTGATTGGCGGAGGAGGAGGAGGAGGAAGAGGTGGTCCCATGGGCGGTCGAAGAGGAGGACATGATCTGCTTGGCGGCTCCGGAGGCGCTGCTGGTGGCCGCCGCCGCTACACTGGTCGGCCCTCCCTTGAACAGGCCAATCATGCCCTTGTTGTGAAATGCACTGGAGCGCAGGATAAGGCAGCGGTTGCGCGGGTGCTTCCAGACAATGGCCGGAAAGCGATTCAGTCGGTAGCACCGTGCCAGCCGCTTGATGGACTCGTCATTGGTGCTGTAGGGCACCACCACCAGACCGGGGTACGACCGACACACCGAGTAGTCAATGTTGACGGAGCTGATGCGAAAGTACTCCATGTTGGAGTTGGAGGGGCCGTTACCGCTGCTGCCACCGCCACCCCCGCCATAGCTGGGCGCAACGCTCTTCGAGAGCTTCGACCCTGACACCGAGGCCATGTAGAAGAGGCTGTACACGCTAAAGCCCAGCCGCTCGTAGTCCTTGACGTAGAGCATCTCGTGAAGGCGATGAAAGGAGCGGCTCTCCGAGCTGCCACCACCACCACCGCCGCCTAGGCCGCTGATGCTACTGTTGGTAATGGTAATGTTGTTGCCTGCGTTGCCGCCGGACAGTGCCGACTGTGAGAGGTTGTCAGTGGAGGCGGCCATCGACGAGTTCTCCCCATCAGGTCGCCCACTGGACTGGCCATCGTCGCCAAAGTACCTCGAGGGTGGATTGGCGTGGCTGGCCCCTGCGGCAATCGTCATCGAGTAGAAGCCATTCATGTCCTTTGCGTACTTGTTCTTCTTCTCCTTGGCGCCCTTCGTCTTGAAACCGACCTTCTCCGCCGTCCGCATCAGCGTCTTTTTCGTGATCCCCTGAATGGTCTTTTTCTTTTTGTTCTTCTGCTGAAAGAGCTGTTTGGTGTGGTGCACGCCCAGCTGTGAGGTAAAGGCAAAGTGGTGAAAGATGTTCGGCGGCGCTCGCTCCCGACTGAGCATCTTTCGAAACTCCTCAATCCGCTCGAGGGCCACCTCCTCGTCAAAGGCCACCTTCAGCACTTGAAAGGTGTTCGACTTGATCTGTATGCCCTCCTGCAGGCACTGGTCGAGCGAGGGAATGGCGGTGATGGCGATGCGCTTCTCCTTGGTGATGGTCGCCACGGGGAAGCTCCGCACGATGACCGACTCGGAGGCGTACGAGTCAGTGGGACGGCCCTTGAAGATGACCCGGTAGTTGGTGAGGAAGATGGCCCCCTCTGCGGGCAGCAGCTGCGTCCCGCCCACCACCCCGGTGCTGCTCTCCTCCTTCCCGTCAAAGACCAGGTAGCTCCGCAGGCCATTGTTGACGACAAACTCCTCGCCCGGCAGCGTGTGCGGCAGCAGTATCTTCGGCTTGGGCATCGGCGGCAGGTGTCGGCTCTCCTTCCACACCGGCTCCAGCGACTCGATGTGCATCGCCACCGCCTGGGGAATGTAGTTGTGCAGCTGTTTGATGTGCGTCTCTAGCAGCTGCGACTCATTGGCCACCTTGTCCACGAAACGAGAGATGAACTTGATGATGGAGTTGGCCACCTCAGAGCCGGCCACGGGGCTGCTGTTGTGGTAGCCGCCCAGGTGGTAGCCCTCAGAAGACTCCTCAAAGCCGGAGGATTCGTACTCATTGCCAGTCAGACTTTGGTTAGACATGGCACCGCCGCCGCCGCCTCCAATTGCTCCCCCAGCCCCTCCGCTTTCATCAAGGGCCGCCGAGTTGTTGGTAAAGTTGGAGATCGAGTGGCTGTCGAGGTTGTCCTCGTAGGCGTGCTTTGCTGTGCTTCCCGCCGCACCCCTCGTTGAAATATCAAAAGGCACCTTCAGTGAGACGATAATGTTGATGTAGTGGATTGTCTGCGCGTAGATGGTAGAGTTCTCCTGATTGGTGTACTCGGCCACCTTCGTCGGCGGCGTCTTATCGTAGAGACGCATCTGCTGGGCGGCAATCTCCAGCGCCGAGTCCTGCAGCACAAAGTCGCTGAACTGCTTCGAAATTTCACTATTGTCCAGCTGGTGTTCAGGACTGAGCGACTTGTTGTTGTTTTCGCGACCTCCCCCCTTGTAGAGGTTTTTAATCTCCTTCTCCACGTCCAGGTAGAACGTCTGCTCCCAAAACTTAGTACTCGACCAGACGTCGTGGTCCTGAATGCAGGTGTAGGCAAACTGCATGACATTGGTGGAGAGGCGGCGACAAAACTTCATGGCCAGCGGCAGGAGGACGGCGGCAATCTCGTTGATGTCAATCTCCGAGTTGTCCTGCAGGGCGCAGTTCATCAGCCGCACCACCAGGTTGAACTGCTCCTGCTCGAGAATGGCCTTGTTCCCCGCGGCGTGCTTGTTCAGCTCCTCGCAGAGCGCCAGTCGGGCCGCCTTGGTGCGCAACGCCAGCAGGACGGCGTTCAGCGTCTTCCGCGCGTCGTGGATCTTATTCTCAAACACCGAGCTGATGCACTTCCGCATCACCTCCAGGCGGCGGGCAGAGTTGAGGGCAATGCTCTGCAGGCCAATCATCTCATTGTAGAGGTTGATGGGCAGTCCCATGGGGACGATTCGCTGGGTGTTGCAGCTGGCGCTGGCGACTTTCTCGGGACTGCTGTCGGTGCTGCTGGACTTGTCGCTGATGGAGGGAATCTCCCGCTTGATGCACTCCGTCTCAATGAGCTCCTGAATTTCGGTCGAATCGAGCAGGGGAAAGGGGGGCAGGTGAACTCGCGTAAATGCACCCTCCGTCGGCATGGGGATTTTCGTGCTCGCAGAAGAGCTGTTGGATGATAGCCTGCTGTTTGGACATTCATTGGCGTAGATCTGATTGGCCAGCTCTTTAATGTGCTTCAGTGTCAGTTCGGGGTTTTTGTACTCCTCCTTGATGATGTTGTGCAAAGTGGAATATAACTGATTTTTAGGTAAAAACAATAATACAAAGTTAGTGCTAAAAACAAGTAACAAACAAAAAAAGTTTTCCATTCTTACATCATCAAATAGATCACAAGGCCTGTACGGCTTTCCCCGATTCTGTACAAACGTGGAAAAGCAGACGCACTCCAAAAGGCGAATGACAAAGTCATTATTTACGTAATTTCTTTGGCTTAAAAAGGACGCCTTTAAGGAGAAAATGAGTTTCAAAATTCATTCAAAAGAAAGGGTAAAAGGATTACCAACCTGATTAAATGTTATTAGAGTTTCTGGGTAGATTCGACTGACTGTCAGGCAAGACCGGTAGCCTTGAAGAAGCTGAGTGAACGTTCTCAGGAAGATTGCCCTAATTTCTTTGTCCTACAAAAAAGAGCAAAACATTAATCAAATTAGCTACTATACGGAAGTGCTTTTTTCAATTTAATAAAAAGCGCCTTTTTCTGCTTACCAACATAACAGGTGGCGATTGCGGCGTTTGACTAGACGGAAATGCGTTGTCCGCTTGTGATAGCTGAGGTCGTAGCACCAGGCAGAGATGGTTGATCAGCTGGCTGTGTAGGCTTTCGTCTAGCTTAGGCAGCAGTACACTGTCGGGAATGGTCACCGAGCCTTCGTCCAGGTCGACGAGAATGACGTCAATCTAACATTCAACAACAAAACCGGGGTAAGCAATGAAAGCGAAAGGCGGACAAACAAAACCAAAAGACGTACAATGTCCTGCGTTTGGTTCTTCACTGAGGAATGTGTGCCCATGAGGAATGGCGTAGGCGAGGAGACAAAGTCCAACATGTCAATGGGAAGGATGGGTATGTAGACGTGACTGTAGACGAAGGGGTACATCAGCGCAATCATCGCCTGACTGGCGTTGTAGATCTGCGTGAACGACCTCGAGAGAATGAGAACTTTGTTTTCGGTCATCAGTGCCAGTACGACGTTGACGGCCGCACAGATGCCCAGCTGATCAAAGAGGTCGAAGACGACTGTTGAGGTAAGGGGTATGGTCTTGGAGAGGGGCGGCTGCAGCACCTGCCGGTCGTTGGCGCCTAAACTGAAGGTGATTTCACTTCCACCTGTATCAAAAAAATGTTCCACATTGTAGAAAACAAATTAGCTGAATCAAAATGAAAACTCACCAGGCTTTGGTACTTCAATGCCAGCTAGTAGATTGGTGATCAGGACCTCCAGCTTGACGTCTACGTTGTCGATGTAAACAGTGTAAATGACGGTCAAGCAGTTCTGTAAGTGGAAGTTTTTTACATTACAAAATAAAGCGCAAGCTGCAAGTGTACAGTGTCAATAAACCTACCTTGATAATTTCGGGGTAATTTTGTCTAGATATTAAGAGAATGCCCTTTGGAGCGTACATCATTTGGTGCATGGTATTCGGCTTAGGACTCTGCGAAAAGTTTCCCTTTGTGACTGAGCTTCTCATCAGGTTTGGATAGGAAAGCTCCATTGAGTTGAGAGATTCATCATCAATATCGTCGTCGTCATTCTTTACTGTGTGCATTGCCACCGACTCATGGAAGACTAAGCAGCCACAGTAGTACTGGACTGCCAGTTCATCGGTGAGGACAAACATAAAAAATGACGGCTGTTGCTGTTGATTTGACAGACGCCATCGTAGAGGTTGACAAAACTAAATAAACAAAAGTGAGGATTGGTAATTTTGCTTTCCAATCCAAAAGGTTTTGGTTTAAAAAATTACCGGAGTAACAGACTTGACAAACGGAGATTCGTTCCATTCTTTTTCAGGGAATCCTTGAATAACTCTCGCTGAACCGGGTCCTCCTCCTGTGAAAAAATCCGTCTTGAGCGATCAGTGCAAAGCCGGTCTATCAGTACTTACTTTGATTTTGATGATCAAAACCAATGATGACAAAGTATTCAGCTAGACGGTCACCCATTGTTGCTGTTGTTGATGTTATTGTTGATACACTCTCTCTGTCACATGATAAGGGTGGTGGTCAAGGGTGAGTTGATTTGTGGATAGGTAGCAGACACGAAATGTCAGTGCGTACAGTGTAATTATTGCATTGACTTCTTCTTGGCGAAAAAAGAACAAACAGATACGCACAATTGGCTTCAATTAGGGTGTATCACTGAGCATTTTGGAGCAGTGGCGGCTGAGCATTGAGGCGATGTATGTGGATCACAGAAGTGGTGGTGGTAGGCTAAAAGAACAACAAACAAACAACAAATAGTGAGAGACAACCAATGAGAGAAGGGATGATGGTCAGGCGGAAGATTGCATCAGAGGGAGATGATGGGGAGCGATATAGGGCGGGAGAACTGGTGACAGTGAAGAGATGAGGCCGGTACGGTGGTGGTGGTCTTGGGGACGTGTGTTTCAGTGGTGCTGAAGCAAGTGGCCTTGTACCTGAAGCACTGGGGAAGGGTGGAGCGGTCGTGTCCTGGTGGGCGACAACGACCACGAGAGGTAGTTGATGGAAGGAGGGGGAAGGAGGAGGAGGAGAGTGAACTCCCAAGCCCTAGGCAGAAGGCACACATGAACACTGCCGAAGCATCAAGCGTCAAATGGGAGAGGGAGAGAGAGATGCAAAACACTACAGAAACAATTCGAGTCGCCAATTAGGGCCAACAGCGGCGGATAGGTTGTAAAGAAGTACGTCGTTTAGCGGTGCTACAGAGGGCAGCAGTGTGAAGCACAGTGAAAGTGTATCATGGCCGTCGTTGTTGGCCCCAACCGGAGACTCTGCAGAAAAATGCAATTTGGCGAGTGCTATGTTGATGTGCCTCGTTCGCACCCTGTCAGTTATGAGTGAAGGAGGGGAGATGCTGCCCTGCTAATTGTCTGACAATGTTGACAAGTGTCAGTCATCAAGTGAGAAGTGAAAAGTGGCCTTTATGAGGGTGATCAAGCATCGGTTTATGACCCCCTAATTAGACTAGATATGATGTGTTTATTTGTGCCATTTGTACACAGATTTTCCTGATTGTCCTGTTCTTTTATTATCCAGTTTTAGAGTTATGATGACGCACGCAAAATATTTGGGACCTTTGAGAAACAAAGTATCGTTCCAGGGGTTTGAGTTTATTTAACCCTTTCTTTTAAACTTTTTTTCTAAAATAGTTTTAAAATTCAGTTTAGACAATTTTTATTATTTTTAAAATGTACGGTGAATTTTAACAACAAGTCAAGGAAAATGCAAAACCCCAAACTTGGTGCTGGTACTTGGCGAAAAATCCCACTATATTCATTGTGCCTAATTATCTTGCTTGCATCATAAAATTTGTTTCCGACTGACGTCTTATGCAAAGTCTGCTGAAGTTGATCTGCAACTTTAGGTTCAGCTGCATGCACTGTTGTCACCTGTTGCACAGTTGTCTCTCTCTGAGAGATCTCTTGTTGAGTGTGTCGCAATCACTGCTTCAGCAGCAGCAGCAGCAATCGCTTCAAGGACTCCTTCTCTCTGCATTTCTCTCTGCTTGGCTGCTTCGAATGCCGATCAGTACTAGTCATCGGCGGGTTTATCTCTTCCATCAATAGAAGTTTGATTTCTCAGCAGCCAATGTAGAACTAGTCTGTCAGTGTTCTTCTTTCCACTGAAGATCACTGATGGTGTTGATCATCACGGCAATAAACATCTGGTTACCTCAAACACCGCTGACCACTTTGCACAGAGCATAAGCAGCTACTACGCTGATCGATGGCAATGCTCCTACTGGCTTACTCTCCCTTTCAACTGGCTGTACACTTTTTTCTTTCTTTCTCTCCTGCTTCAACGTGACCGCTTTTGCCGACGTACAAACTCTATTTTTTCTGTGCGACGACATTTCTTTTTCTTCTTCTCCTTGCTTGTTTAGTAGCAGCGACCAGGTTGAAGTATTGAAGTGCTGTGATACGACAAAGGAGTGTACATTTATCCCTCCCTTTTTCTCGGTGTATTTCTGGTCAGATCATCATCACCATCACCAGCCCAGCTCACTATGGCTTTTGTGCGCGACCTTTTCAACAACGTACTCAGCCACTTCTTCCAAAGTGTGCCGAGGAAGTCGTACCGTTTTGAAGCAGACGACATTGATTGTCGTCACCAGATTCGCCTAAAGTCGACCGACTCCGCCTTTGTGCACTGTCACCGAGTGCCCGACCGCTTTGAGGCCTTCTTCACGCGATCAGCCAGTGGCAACCAGATTGCCTGTCTGATGATTAAGTCCCTCGAGCCGAAGGAGACGGCCAAGTTTACTATACTCTTCAGCCACGGCGGCACCGTCGACCTGGGCAACCTGTGCAACTTTCTCTTCACGCTCGGAGACCGACTCGGCTGTAACATCTTCATCTACGACTACTCCGGTTTCGGTCAGTCGACGGGTACGCCAACCGAGAGGGCCGTGTACGCCGATGCTGAGACGGCCTATGGTTTGCTGCTGAACAAGTATCACATAAAAACGGAGAGGATCGTCCTGTACGGACAGAGCCTGGGCACGGCGCCCTCGCTGCACCTGGCCACCAAGTTCCCCGTCGCCGGTCTCATCCTCCACTCGCCCTTTCTCTCCGCCGCCAGGCTCTACTTTCCAAAGATGCACCGCTCTTCAGAAAGCCGCTTTTACGACTTCTTTAAAAAGTAAGCTCCGGTATCTGCATCTTTGTTTGTTGCATTTTAATACAATGTTCTTTTGCGTTTTTTGGCAGTGTTACAATGATCGAGAAGGCGCCCTGTCCAGTGCTGGTGATGCACGGCACCCGGGACCGAGTGGTGCCCATTTCCCATGCCAAGCAGCTGCACGAACTGGCGGGCGGCAATGCCGTCACTCCTTTGTGGATTGAGGGCGGTGGCCACGATGACCTCTACACCTTTGAGAGCTACGTTAGACGGCTGAAGCGCTTCATCGACTACGACCTCGCCAGTGCTACACTTTCATAGTCACTTTTGGTAGTGGTTGACAACAGCTCACATCACCTAAATAAAAAGATGTTCTCTTGGTTTTTACCCGCTTTTCTTTCTTTTATTGTTTTGCACCCTTTCACAACTGATTCCATTTTTCCAATACTAAGCACACTACTAGACTACAAAACATATCAACAATTCTAATAAAATTACAGACCGCTACAACTTGCACTTTAAAACATTTTTCTGCATATGTTGCTGTTTAATGAAATGTGTTTTCTGAATTTAAAACTTTTTTGCTCTTTCTGCCCTTACTTTTAAATGAAAAGTCAAAAAGGGGACTTTCACTGTTGATTAACTTGAAGATGACGTTCATTGTTCAGACATCTAACTGTTATCACTAGTCAATCTTCGCGTGATCTTTCGCATCATCATCTGTTTTCACACCAGTTTAAAAAATGATAATGAAGATGAAGAAAAAGCACTTAACTTCTGCAACTTTTAACCTAGCTTTTTTCCTACAACTAGGTAAATTGATTAAAAAACTAAAATTAAAAAGACGCAAGTAAGTTTTACACATACTCATCTTTGACATTTGTATAAATAAAGACTCTAGTGTAAGCGTCATGACAGGATGATTTAAAATAAACATTTTAATATTAAAGCGTGTCATAGTTGATGAGTATACCCTCTTTCCCCGTTTTAACTGATGACGTTTACTCTACAACTTATTCAAATGCCAAAGATGAATCGCACTCAATTGATTAAATTTTTAAATTACACTAATCAGAATGACAGACATGTGATGGACCACAAAGGCACTGCAATGATGGTCTCTTGATTGAAGTATTTATGACATGCTACAAACAATCAAGTGAAAGTTTTCCCCTTGAATTCTAAAATTGTACTCTAAACAACCCTCATTCTGATCAGCAGCTTTTCAACACAAGAACGATAGAAACTTTAAAATAGATTAATCATCTCCTCTTTTCCTCTCCATTTCAATAATAGACTATCTTCATCATCAAAGAGCTTGCAAACACATGGACAGCAACAGAAAAACTTCCCTATGAATGATGTGTCTGAGTGAGAGTGAGAGAGAGAGGGGGGGGGGGAGAAAGGGGAAGATCATTTCCCGGTGAATCGTACTAGCACCCGTAGCGGTAGTATCTTCTATCCTTTGCTCCTCAGTGTTACCTCTTCTCGAAGTAGCATAGTCATAAGTAATCCATCCCAAAGGTGCTACAAGTGAAGAAGGCAAAAGGACAACCAAGTGAGAGACTATATAAAGACGAGACCTTCCGAGACGAAGTCAGTCAAGTGCTAGGTGGGCTTTTTTGCTTATCAGTACCGATTAACCTGCAGGCAGGCAGTAACTGCATAAAAGATCTGCACTCAGCAACAGCTTTACAGCAGTCATTCGACCTACAGTGAAAAAAGGCCTTCATCATCAGTAGGAGCACCGGTAAGTGGAACATTTAATATCTTCATTTTTGTGAATATTCTGATTTTACCATGCAACCAACTGAAAACTTGATCTTTTGTGTTGTTAATCATCAATTGCTACTTTCATATTTGGTTGACCTTGTAAATTGTGAGCCACTCTACTTTTCATCATCATCTTTTCCTTATTGTGATTATTCTTGATTCTCTGTTGCATCAGTGATTTCTTGCGTCACTCAAATTTGTATTTCTCGGTAGTGAACCAGTGTTGTTGTCATTTACATCCTTTCTACACTGTTCGCAGTTGTACAGCAAACAGTCCAGTAGCCATTCGATTGAGTTTCAGTCAATTGAATGTGTTCAGGCTAATGTGTTCAGCAGCGGCAATCACCGAACGGTGATCGGTGACAATGGATGATAACGAGTCCTCGATGGCTACAGTGACGCTGGTGGTGGCTCTGGGCTAAGAAAGGACAAGAAGAAAAGACACACTTCTGTGATTGTCAGCTGCTGTTGCTTTTTTTGCAACTGTTGTTGCTGCTGTTGCTGCTGCCGCCGCCGCTGCCTTTGTCTCTACCTCGAGTGCAAGCTCTTTTAGTGTCAAGAGACAAGAGACGGATTGAGCAATAAATTAGCCGTTGCTGCTCCAAGCTGTTTGAAACAATTTTCCAAGTGCTATATCAGTACTCGTAGTAGTAGCACTGGTGCTAGTGATTGCTGTAGCTGAAAATGACGGCGTTTCATTGCTCAAAATTACCTCAGTACTCCTGCTGTGCTCGTCAGATCGGTCATTGGCGTCCGAGAAAAATGCCAGTGGTTTGCTAGTGCACAGGTAAAGTGGCACCTGCAGTCAAGACTGCAGTCAAGCTGCCACCAGTCGGTGTAACCCGTGTGACAAATGCTACACTGAGACTGGAGAGGCTGAAAGTCATTAGCATCAGACGCAGTTTAGCTTATGTGTCTCAGAGTGTGTGTGAACACGTTGTTTCGATAGATCACACAGCAAGTTGGCTCGCACTTCGAAGTGTGAATCACCTGGTCAATCAGAGCTACTGTCAGCTCCAATTTTGACGACATTTCTTCTTGCAACTCCAAAATTCTTGAAGTAGTAGGTGATATTTTTGTTGATAGCCTATCACCTCTCTTCTCACCCAGTGGAAGTCCACGCGATCAAAGATAGATCACTTCAGGAGAGAGAAGGAGAGAAAAAGTTCGAGAGTCGTTCATAGGTACAGCCAGACAGGCACGAGACAAAGTGTGAGCGCCTGTCTATTGCCAAATCTGTCAAAAGCTTGACTCTGGGTTTGTTACCAGCTACGACTAGAGCTGTAGATGCTCGTTTTCCGCACTAACGGTTTTGCAGCAGCAGCAGCAGCAACAGAAGTAACTTCGACTACAGTTGCTGCTGCTGCTGGAGTTGCTGTTTGCAGTAATTGCCTGCTGACTGATTTGCCTCTGTGCGCTCAAGCTAAAGTCGTTGCTGCCAACGAGGCGCCCGTGCCGCACTCGATCGAGGAGACCAAGTGCGATCAGGCACACACACACTTACTCGTTCACACACAGACACACAGGGAGAGAAGGAGAAGGATAGAAGTCATAAAGTAATAATCTTCGAAGTCGCCGTCGTTGTTGTCGCCGTCAATCAGCGCCAGGGGAAAAGCAAAATTCTCGTTTACATCTCGCCGTCTCGATTCGCTGCTGCTGCCGCTGCCGTCGCCGCCGCTGCTGCTGCTTCTGCGCTTCCAAGTACGGCAGCATTAACTGGGCTGCTGCTGCTCGGACGGGCACCAATCGACGAACACCAGCACCATCATCAACGCCGCCATCATCATCGGCAGCAGCCATAGCACAACTTCACACTGCACACTCCTCTCGTTCGATCGTCTTTGTCGTGTGCTAATAGAGCAGTAGTATTTCTTTTTATTATTAACGCTTGTTATGTTATTGCATGATTTTGTTGTTGTTGACAAAATCGAAACACAGCGTCACTTTGTCTGCCTCCGCCGCTGGTGCTGGCCAATACTCGTCCGTTTGTTCAGTGCTCAGTCGGCTGAGCTGTCGTGGCTGCCACTTGTTGCTGTGACTTTTGAGACTTCAACGTTATTGTTTCGAGTTTCTTCTTCTACTCACATCTAATTTGCATTGATTCCTTTCAAGATACCGACACTCATCAGTATATGTGTGTTCTGTGCCCTGCAGGCAGCTGCGCTTCAAATGCTTCAGCAAAGGAGATATGATTGAGCTTTGAAATTTTACTGATTCCACGATTTTTTTCTTTTTAATATTACTACTGCTGGCCTATAAAACCAACAACCAACAAACATTTTTACGCACAACACCGCTTTTACGTTTCACGCACCCGATTTTGTTCAGAAAAGTGAACGCACCTTTATTCCCATCCTCTTCTTTCCTTACCTTAAGAAGAAGACGATGGCCATATCCGACCAGTCGAGTGCCAGTGACCAGCAGCAGCTGGTAGTGATGCCCAATGATGAGTACCGGAAGGACGCGTACATCGACAGCATGGAGGAGTACCGACGACTGTACAAAGCCTCAGTGGAGAAACCCGCCCAGTTCTGGGCTGGATTCTGCAAGAACTTCTACTGGAAGGTGCCGCCGCCGATGGCCAGCTTTCTCAACTACAACTTTGACATTGGCAAAGGCCCCATCAATGTCAAGTGGATGGAGGGGGCGGTGACCAACATTTGCTACAACGTCCTCGATCGGCACATTGAAGCAGGACTTGCCGACAGGGTCGCCTATTACTGGTCAGTGTTTGAGTACTTTTTAAACTTAACTAGTTTGTAAACATCTTTTTTAGGGAGGGTAATGAACAGGAGCAGTCTCGCAGCATCACCTACGGCAGTCTACGAAAAGAGGTGTGCAAGTTCTCCGCCTTTCTCAGCTCAAAGGGCCTGAAAAAGGGCGACCGCATAGCCATCTACATGCCCGTCACCATTGACCTGGTGGTGGCCATGCTAGGCGCCGTCCGAATTGGCGTCATTCACACTGTCGTGGTAAGATGATAGGGAGGCTTATTAGAACTTAATTAATATAATTATCTTGTTTTCCTTTTCATCTCTTGACACGGCTTCACTCTTCAGTTTGCAGGCTTCTCAGCACAGTCGCTTTCTGAGCGCATCATTGATGCCCGTTGCAGTCTGCTGGTCACGATGGACGGCTCACTGCGCGGAACCAAGTTGATTCCGCTCAAGGAAATCGCAGACTCAGCGATGGACATCTGCCGAAACAAGTGCGTGTGAAAACTGAATGAAAGTTCTTTTGAATTCTAACTTTTTTCTTCTTCTTTTTCCTCCTCATCTGTCAGAGGGCATCCCCTGAAGTGCTGCATCGTCCAGCGCCACCTGTGCGTCCACTCGCCCGCCTCTGACATCAACAACAACCTGGCAATTAAGTGGAACGCCGCCACGGACGTCTGGTGGGACGTCGCACTGAAGAACATGCCCGACTACGTGGAGCCTGTGTGGGTAGAGGCGGAGGATCCACTCTTCATCCTTCACACGAGGTAAGCGGGGAACACTTTCAAACTGAGTGTTTAATCTTGTTTTTTAACTCTGCAGCGGCAGCACCGGCAAACCGAAGGGCGTCCTGCACACCGTAGCCGGGTACATGGTCTACGCGGCGACCACCTTCAAGTACGTCTTCAACTACTGCCCCACGGATGTCTTCTTCTGCACGGCCGACCTTGGCTGGATCACCGGTCACACCGTCAACGTCTACGGAGCCCTCGCCAACGCCGCCACCATTGTGCTCTTTGAGGGAACGCCCTTCTACCCGCACCCTGGCCGACTGTGGGAGGTAGTCGACAAGCTGGGCGTGACGATCTTCTACACGGCGCCGACGGCGATTCGCTCGTTGATGAAGTACGGCGATGAGGTGGTGGCAAAGTACAGTCTCGACTCGTTGCGCCTTCTGGGCACCGCCGGTGAGCCCATCAACCCTGAGGCCTGGTGCTGGTACTACCAGATTGTCGGCAAGAGGCGATGTCCCATTGTAGACACCTTCTGGCAAACGGAGACCGTAAGCTCATAAAAACCTTCATAATTTTACTGTTTTTTAACAACCACAAATTCTCACTTTAGGCAGCACCGATGTTGACCCCGTTACCCGGCTGCACCCCGTTGAAGCCCGGCTCAGCAACGTTTCCTTTCTTCGGCGTCGTCCCGGTGATCCTCGACGCGGACGGCCGGGAGATTGAGGGGTCGGGAAGCGGCATACTGGCGATCAAGAAGCCCTGGCCCTCCATAGCACGCACCATTGACTCCAATCACGAACGCTACGAGATGACTTACTTCCACAAGTTCAAAGGCTACTTCTGTACGGGAGATGGTGAGTGCAGCCACCTAGTCAACAGTTGTTGGCTTTTCTGCAAGTCTGCAGCTGGGCGATAAACTGCCTTACTTTGCTAATTGATAACCGCCATTGAGTGCACACCGAAGGAAAGAAATGGAGACGGCTGACTAATTGGCCGTGTAAATTGTCGCAGTGTGTCACTAGGCGTTATTATTATAGCTATTTCAGTGCACACTTGTTTATTTTTTGCTTCCACTTTTTTGCAGGCTGTTTTCGAGACGAGGACGGCTACTACTGGATCACCGGTCGCTCTGATGACATGCTCAACGTCAGCGGTCACCTGCTCTCTACTGCTCAGGTCGAGTCGGCGATTGTGGAGCACAAGGCAGTGGCGGAGGCGGCCGCCGTCAGCAGTCCTCATCCAATCAAGGGCGAGTGCATCTACTGCTTTGTCGTCCTCAAGAATGGCTTCACCTTCAGTCCCGAGGTGGAGAAGGACATCAAGGACAGGGGTAAGAGAAAAAGGGGAGCATTTTTAGAGTGAAGGTAGGCTAATCTTTTCTCTATCATTTTTCTTGCAGCCCGCGACAAAATCGGCGCCCTAGCGGCGCCCGAAGTGGTGCACCCAGTCAGCGCCCTGCCCAAGACGAGGTCGGGCAAGATCATGCGACGCATTCTTGCAAAAGTGACCCGCAACGACGCCGACCTCGGCGACATCAGCACAATGGCCGACGAGTCCATACTGGAAGAGCTCTTTGCCACTCGACACCGATACGCTGCCTTCTGAGGATTAAGAGAGAGAGAGAAGGAGAGCTTATAAGTGCGAAGGTAAAACAGAGTACATAGTACACACAATATAAATACATCAATGATAGATGGTAGACGACGGTGGTTGATCCGGGGAGAGGGAGATCCCGGCACTGAGCTATCAGCACCACCCACTGAGCCACTCTCATTGCGCCCTGTCATCCCCGTCATTCCCCCGTCTTCTCCTCCTCCCCTCTTTTCAGCCAGCCACACACATATTGTAATTAGTTCTACTCATACCACAGCACACAGGCAGACATCGTGTGTGTCCTGTCCTGTCTGGTGCTTCTTTGAATGTTAAACTTTTGAATTGAACCCACTGAACGTACTAAAAAAGAGTATTTAGAAAGAGAAAGAGCGCGCGCGCTCGTGTTGAAGCACAAATCAGACAGTTGACGCGTCTTTCTTCTTCTAATTAGCAACTGTGTATCGAGAGTGAGTGAGTGAAGAAGAGAGAAACTCTCCTTTCCCTGCCTCTTTCCAATTGCCCCTCTTGGTGACAGGCGCAGCTTTCTCACCGCTTAGTATCTTTGATGAGCCGTTTCGAGTGCGTCAGCAACAGTAGCAGCAGCCATCATCTTCTTCATCTTATCGCCTGACTCAATCGACTGGAGCGATAGTGGTGGTGATGATGGGGAAGGTGAGTTGCACGCTAAGCTATTGCCAAGGTAGCAAGAAGCAATGCAGTGCAAACTTGAAAATCCACTTCAGTGGTTCAAGCTAGTAGTCGATTAGTTCGCCACAATAATAAATTCACACACGCTTCATTTAACCTGACTGTGCAGCTTGGTGGCGGCTTCTTAATTACCCGACAAGCAGGCAAGAATCGCCGGTGCGACACAAATTCACCCGAAGACGAGGCTGTAGAGGTTGAATGAGGTGCTGGTAGGTGCTCTAACTTGTTTTCACTGTGTGGCGTCACCATTATCACCACCACCACCACCACCTGTGCTTAGGTCACCATCCTCTTTTTAGTTCGTCAGAAACTCACCACACTGAAGATTACCACTACTAACTAAGATCAAGATGCCGTACGCGCAGCTGGATGAGCACAATGTCTTCTACGAGATTCAAGGACGAGGTGATTGCGTCCTCCTCATGCTTCCTGGTTCCTTAGGTTCGTAACTAGTTTCGAAAAAGCGCGCCTCTTTTTCCTATTAAAATTTTCCTAACTAAAAAACTGTGTTGTTTTGCAGGCTCAACTCGCCTCGAGTTTGATCGCCAGTTTGACGGTTTTGACCTGGAAAAGTTCACGCTGATAAGCTGGGACGCGCCCGGCTTTGGAAGAAGTCGCCCGCCTGAGCAACGCGACTACACTGACTGCTACCGACGGGATGCTGCTCTTTTGATGAAGCTGATGACACACTGCTCGGGACTCTCTGGAGCTGATCGTCCCAGCAGTAACAACAACAAGTTCAACCTTCTGGGCTTCAGCGACGGCAGTCGGACGGCGATTCACCTGGCGGCCACCTTCCCCGAAGCGGTGGAAAAGCTGATACTGGTGGGCTGCACCTCCTACAACAGTCCCAAGGAGAAGAAGGTCTTTGAGCTGTGCCGCTCAGTCGATGGCTGGTCGGAGGACCGGCGGAAGCTGTACGAGCAGCTGTACGGATCAAGGGCGACACTGCAGCGACTGTGGTCGGACTGGATTGACGCCAACGCAAGGCTCACCGACTTTGCCAGTGACCAGCTGCCGAAGGTGGCCTGTCCCACGCTGCTGCTCTTTGGTGAGAATGACATCATCGCACCGGTGGAACCTCACGCCCGACACCTGAAGCGCAATCTGGCCAACTCTCGAATACACATCTTTGCCAAGACGGCTCACAACTGCCACCAGGAACGTCCGACAGAGTTTAACGCCATTGTGGAGCGATTTTTACTCAACTAAAAAAGGGGAATGAAGTAAAAATAAAACGGTAGAAACGTCTAAAGTACACGAAAAAATATTTTGTTGTAGAGCGGGTTTGTTAAAACTTCTTTTTTATTTGAACATGTGAAACTGTAATTGTTTAGTGTCAGAGAGATAATTACACACATTTTGTTGTTGCAAACAACAGCTAATCGCCGGTCGGATGAGAAATCACTGGCTGATAGACAGCAGTTGCTCGAGGGTAGTGTTTGGCTCTTCTTCATCATAATCATAATCATAATTAGAATCATAATGATAATTTTCATCATCGCCGCCGAGGAATATTCGGTTATGAGAAACACCGGGATGAATCAGGGGAAGAGTGGTACAAAGGCATTTGAGAGCAGTCGAGATGTTTGGTGATGTGTTTTTGTTATACCCTCTATAAATATAGCTTAAAAGATCGATTTTACAGCTATCGCAGCTGAAACTCATCAGTTGGATAACCTCCAGTCGAGGCAGTGTTACTGCCAAGTTCAACCACTGCAGATGCAAATGAGAGCTGATGCTTAAATCTAGATTAAGCGCCCGAATAGAAGTCAACTCAAAGGGGACCAGTGGACGATGGGGCGGCTGCTGTTCCGCAAGTTGATTCTCCTCTTCATCCTCAAAGCTCCAATTTAGACTCAATCCCAAGTGAACCAGTTGTGGAAGAGTCGAAAGAGCAATGAAAAGAGCGCCTAGTTTCGAAGCTTCGAAGCATTTGACAGACAGTGAGACAAGTGAGGAAAACTGATGACAAAAACGAGGGACATCGTTAAAAAACCAGTCAAGATAAAACCGGCCATAACGAACGATGCGACTGCAAAGGGGTTTACTGAAACCGATCAGAGTGCTGGTGTAGTTGTACTGACTAAGCAGGTGCACCTGTAGGTTGATATTGCTTTTGATGTGATGTTCCAGAGAGCGAAGAATATTTGAAGGGTCATTGACCACATCTATGGCAATAACTTTCAGCTGAGCGAGTATAGTCAGGTTGGAGTCGTTATCCAACTGCGCGGCCAGATACTGGAGAGCTGAAAGTCCATTGATGGCTGCAACGAGATGGCGATCATTTGGCAGAACGCTATTGATCTCAAAACTACAGTAAGTACTCAGATGGTTTACATTTCACTTGGTTGACATAACGTTCTCTGTGAACTGGTGTGAGCAAAGTTCGGTTTTTGTGCAGCAGATTTTTTATCCAGCAATCAACAAAAATTGAGCGATTTGAGCCAATTTCAATATCAAAGACTGCACCAGTGATTGGATCGCTTGTACAAAAGCTGGAAAAACCTGAAGTGGACGATGTCATGGATTAATTTCAACTGACCGAAGAACAGCTTCTCAAGTGTGGCGCTCAGCATCTGATGGAAACAAGCAACGAAGAAGAAGACGATGACTGGCAAAGACTGATACGACCGACGATGTGCAGATGTAGTCTACTGCTGAAGGTGAAGAACAAAAGAAAGCTTCGTTGAAGATCATCGGTGAAATTAAAAACGATTGTATATGATAAAAAAGATTTTTGTTAACATTTTAATCCAATAAAACGGTTGTTTTTGTGTATTTTGTCAATAAAAATCGACTGTCAACCAATGCGAGTGTTGTGTCAACCAATGCGAAACTGTTGTCAACCAATGCGAAACTCCGTTTTCTACAGAAATGTGTGTGTTTCACTGGTTGACGGGGCTGTGACGTGTAATGTGGAAACAGCCATGCTATTTTCATTTACCTCACTGTTTCAGATGGTTTACACAGCCCCGCACAGTGTCAACCATCTGAGTACTTACTGTAATTACCATCAAGTTGGTCAGTTGATTAGCCCATTCGGGACGCTTAAGTAAAGCAATCAGGTTATCGTAAGAAAAGTTATCGTACTTTTCAAACTTGAGATCGATGACGGCAGAAAAGGCAGTGACAATCAGCTCAACGGTTATCTGATCAAGATATTCGTCCACCAGCAGACAATTCCATTTACTTAGACGGGCTGTGGTCATCGGATAGTCAGGGAAAGGTTCATCACTCGTTGGCAACACTCGCATGCTTGGTTTCGATGCAAGAGAGAAAAAATTGATGCGTTTTTTAGTAACTTCGCCATCAAAGTCATCCGAACGTGCAATGACCAGTGTTTTCATTCGGCGATTAGCAGCACGGACCAGAATAGCAGTTCGAGGGCTCATCTTGGCTGCCTTCAATTGGTCATTGGGAGTAAGCATCTTCAAGACGCTGATGAGACAGAGATCAGGAAGTGGGCGTCGTGGCGGCATGGTCGGTTGTGGATTGAGGACCAGAGAATGCGAAAGAGCAGACGATGTTGATACTCAGCTCAGAGCAAAATGGGAATAGCAAGAGAATGCGGAAATGAGCCACTCACTGAGCGCATGTGTTGCGCACCGAACTGTGACCCCACTGACCACCACTATTTTTTCTCTTCTGTCAGTGACCCTCCAAAAACAATGTTTTCAAACAAATTTTTTTGGTGACAATACCAAATGTAGAGCAAGTTTTAGGGGCTTTTACTTTTATTAAAACTTGAAATTTTAATTTGCAATTAGAGCAAGTGAAATACTTGAACTTAAAAATTTGATTGGAAACAAAACTGCTGAACATTGACCAAAGGAGCTGTTCACTGCCTGGTGGACAACAGTTGCTTGAGAGTAGGGAACGGAATTTCCCATTCCAGGCTAAATTGGTCATGGGGAACACCGGGATGAAACAGAGCAAGAGTGGCACGAAGAGATTTGGTCTTGAGAAACACCCAAGTGGGCAAAGTGGCGCGGAAAAAGGCGCCAACCTAAACGAATTCCCCTCTCTGCGGAGGGGTACAAGTAGAAGACGTTACCAAAGCGCAGACGATTTTTGGCACAAAAACAAGTTGTTTACATTCGTTGACAGACGGCATCAGTCAAGTGCACTTCGAGTGCAACCAACCGAATCTTCTACTTAAAAATGTCCGTATTTGGGCTAAAATTCTTTGAGATTATGTTTCTAAATATTGTTTCTTGTTTTAGGTCGTCTTTATACCAAGAGAAAAACATCAATAACTTAGATGACAACACTTTGATCAACATTTTTGAGCACCTGCCTGTGGAAGACATTTTAAAAGTTCCCAAAAATGTCTGTACTCGCTGGACACAACTGGCACCAGACTCTTGGCCCTCCAAAAAATCTCTATTTCTCCATGACCGCCAAAGTACAAGCTTGCTTCGCTACATGTATATGATGTTCAGCACTACTTTTGATTGTGTGAACATGTACCAAGTCGGAAGTGAAACTTTAACTGAAGATTTTGCTAAAAGTATTCTGAAACTGTTTCCAAAGATAGAGCGCTTAGAGGTTGCTTTTGATTTCAACAATGATCTGCGCCCCTTTCTTTTTACTTTAATCAAAGGCTATTCAAGCAGACTGGTACACTTGAAAATTATTTTCTGCAAATTCGAACCTCCCAGTAATCCTAGAAGCAGGATCTTTATGTTTAGTAGTTCGTCGTTAACTGCGCCATTATTATCATTATTTTCTTTTTTGCGAGAAGAATGCCCGTTGCCTAATCTTCGCCATCTCACGTTGTACAGGCAAAAAGATGACCAGCCATATGTTGAGCCATTAAGCTTCCCATTTGAGGTCGTGCCACTTTTACAAGAGCTTAACTATGGTGTACCTACTGGGTTTCACAGACTTGAACATGCCCTCGAAGAAATGAAAAAAGCACCCATGATACGCAGATTTGCTACTTATTTCGATTATGTGGATCACGAAACGCCAAGACTGCACACTTATTTCGATAATCTTGACAATCAGTTTGGTAAGCAGATGACCCATTTCACAATATTCTACACACACCACTTTGCGGATGTTTCAAAATACTTTGATTCACTTACCCAAAAACTCACCAATCTTCAATATTTGAGTATATCCTTGAAACACGAACGCATTCATATTGATGAGCTCCTCGAATCGCTGACTCGACTGTCTTCACTTTGCCATCTTGAATTGTCTTGTTTGCCTTTGAATTACCTGACGGAAAAATTTGAAGATTACTGCAAAGATGTTTTAACAGACGGAAAAGAACTTCCTCAACTTAAATCTGTGAATACTTTAAAGTTTTCCTATACAAACTGGGAAAATTACAATTGTTTCGACAATGTCATCAAATGGAAGCAAATCTTTCCACTGATAAGCAAGTGCTTTCCAGGCTTGAAACAAGTTCAACACAGTCATATTCGAAACAAGGAATTCATCAACAGCTATGCCAACCCAAATAAAAAGAAGTCTGACAATTTGAACGATGCAGATGAAACGGTACAAGAGGATTTTGTATTGGATTTTCAAAAATCACTGAACATGGATTTTCCTGCAAACTTGTCTTACCTGGATGCTTCTCAGATTTTAATTTCACCATCAAAATTGATCTCAATTCTCAGCAAAACCAACTTGTTGCAATATCTTCGAATCAGAGCACCTCGCAATTTCTTTTTCAAGTTTGATCAACTTGAACAATTTGAGGTTCGCATGAACTCTCTTACCACTCTACATCTCGATCATATTTCAACTGGACATGGTGACCCTTCTGAGATAATAGCCTGTCTCGACCTTACTCAAACAGTTTCATTGTGGCCCAATTTGAGAAACATCAAACTGGATGGACTGCGTGCCAATTACAACTACTTTGACCTGTCAGCACGTGAGGTCGAATGGCTTCTTACCCTACCTACTGCATGGAGACAGCTAACACGCGTTTTTATAATGAACAGGAGTTTTCCAAGGTTGCCCACAAATCACAGTTCAACTGGCGAGCACAATGACGCACAACATGCCCTTTTCCAAGTTACTTATTTCCTACGTGACAAAGCCTTGCCAAATGATGAACCCAAACGAGTGCTCACTGTCGTTCACCAGTCATGAATGCACGTCGAGCAGTGAAACTCAAACTGTCTTTAATAACTCCTAACAAGTACAATAAACAGTTTACTAATACTAAAAGTGCTTACAGCAGAATAAAACAAAACAAAACAATTTACATGTTGAAAGTGTGTCTGCCGGTGACACGAGAAGGAGGATATGTGCGCTGCATGGGGCGGCAATGGGGCCGGTGACTTGGCAAAGTGAGACGCCGCTCAAGGAGAGAAGTGCTCCAGGCGAACGAAGACCGTCTCATTGGGGCAGCGGAAGTCAGTGTGCCCATAGGAGAAGCACTGCAGAGGAAAGAAGAGAGGTGGGGGTGTTAGTTCGAGAAATTAAACGATCAATTTTTCTCCATTACCTTGACGCAAAGCGTGGACACGAGAACGGGACAGCCCTCGGCGATGTGTCCATTCAGTTTGCAGTAGAAGCAGAGGCTCTTCTTCGATTTTTTCAGGCGTTCCTCAGCTCCAGCTGCACTGTCGGCGTAGTGCATGACGACAAAGAGGTCAATCTCCTGCTGGATGAACATTCGCAGGTCCTTCAGCCACATCTTCTTGTTGCTGTACGTTTTCGAGTACAGCTGCTGCATGCTGTCGGGCAGGCACTTGAAGGCGTAGCTGAAGATGTCCGCCAGCAGAGACACGTTCTTCCAGTACTGAAGAGGAGGGAGTTAGTGAGTGAGCAAAAGCGAAAGCGAAAGCAAAATCAGCAGCTTCTTCTGAGCCCCACTTACCACCATGGTCAGTGCACGGGCCTTGGTGACCAGCACCAGCAGCGCCTTCATCCCCTCAAAGTTCTCCTCCAGACTGCTGATCTTTCCCAGGCGGTCAAAGGCGGCGCGCAGCGTCTCTCGAACGATCTCAGCACTGGGCAGCGACTGCTGCTCACGCTCCCACTGACCAGGGCGACGAAAGCGAGCGAAGGCAGCGTCGCCCCCGCCAGTGCCCCAGTCCCCAAAGAGGGCGTAGTTGTCGCCCGCATTGAGCACTGAGCCCCCATTGGCCAGTGGCGGCGGCCCAGAGTGGTGGTAGCTCTGGAAGACCGGCGGCAGAGTGGCCGGAGCGGGCTCCTTCCCGCCCACCTGTGCCATCTCGCCGTACTCAAAGAGCTGCCAGTACTGGATGACCTTGTCGCGGTAGAGCTCAATCAGCCGCGGTTTCTGCTTCGGCAGAAAGGCGATGGCCTTCTCCAGCTGGGTGATGTGCTCCTTCAGCGTCACCACTGGCTGCGGGCGGGCGCTGAAGAGCTTCTCGATGATGGCGCAGTGGTTGGCTATCTTTCGCTCGTCGTGATCACCGGTGCTGGCTTCAGCGGAGGCCATCGGTCGTTTGCTTGGTCAGCTGGTGCTGTTGTTGTGAAGTGTTTGGGAGTTGAGTTGGCACTGAGTTTAACCACTGACGCAGTACAATAGAAAAAGTGTGATTGATCATTCAATGCCTAATCATTTTGTGAATTGACAGAGTTTAAATCGAATAGCAATACTGTTCGATTTGAAGAACTTCTAAAATAAATGCTCCTTAACCCTTTGACAATTGTTCTAATTAGATTAACCCCACATATTTTAGTGCTTTTTGCCGGGAACATGAACTCCCGCTGTGGATTGTCAACAGGCGATCAACAAAATGTGTTCCCACTCTAAACTTTAATCTTAAAAAAATAAAACTGCCTTTATTATCTATAGTTTCTTTCTGGATCATTTTTTTAAAACGCTTCTAGTTTAAAAAAGCAGTTGCTACTATTCAAAAAACCAATTAGACTTTAGATTCAAAATGCAATTAAATTGTAATACATCATGTTAGTTGCTTAGAAATAAAAGCACTTTTATTACACGCATAAGAACCAGCTTTAAAGTGAACTAAAACACTGCACAATGTTAACTACGCAAAATGCACAAAAAGACATACTCAGGACTGTGTGCAATATTTGGTGCATCAAAACGTAATCTGTTCGACCGGACAATACGACCTTTTTTGTTTTGCTTTTTTATATGCGCTATAAACTGCTTTAAAAGTTAACGATGCGTTATTTTTAAAAAATACCACTGACAATTAATTTTATGTTTTATTTGTTGCAATAATGTTTGAAAGTTTATCAGTGCATGTTCTTTACGGATGATAATTAACAGGTGAGAAGCTCAGTTTTGTTCAATGACTTCATTTCCTCTTGTAATTTCATCAGCACTCTAGACAGCGCTCAGACAGTTGCGGTTATTAGATTACTGTATTTTTCTTATCACTACTATCTGGACATCTTTGAAGGTACTAATCTGGCCGCTAATACGCACATTGTTCGTAAAGAAGACAAATTTTACTGAGGGTCATTTGGTGTTGCACGGAGAGGGGAATTTTCGTTGTAGTGTCGTAAAATTGTACAAAAGAAGTGCAGTATAAAAGGAAATAAAATCGTCTTGCTCACATATACCTGACATCAAAACTGGCGTGCCTTTTTAGATGTCGCTGTTATCAATTAAGACAACAGCTTAAAATTAATTATTTTTTAAACCGCACAACAACAGGAGAAATAACACAAGTTGGTTGGTAAAAAGCGTCAATCGACCTTTTCTAAAAGCTGTTCAACATTTTTTGTTCTGCTTCAAAACGTAAAACTGAAAAACCAGTGTTGCGATAAAAAACAAGAACAACAAAATGAAAGAAAAGGGCCAAAATAAGCCGAAATACATTTCACGATTTAGCAAACCATCAAGATACGATGAAGCAAACTTTTTATCTCGCTTTTGGTTGTGGTACGTGCTTTAGAAATTAGCTGGTGATTGTCAAATGACTTTCTGAATTTACGCTAGGTTTGTTTTTCCAACCTTCTTTACTGGCTACAAAAACAACGGCCTCGAATTTGAGGATCTTAACCGGTGTCCTGTGGCTGACGAAACTGAACGGGTGAAGACAGGCTTAGAGAAAGCATGGGAAAAGGAGTTGAAAAAGAAGAATCCAAGCTTTGCGTGGACTTTTATCAGGGCGAATGTCGCTTCGTGGCTTCTGCCATTGGCTTTCTTCTACTTCTTCGTAAGGGAAAACCTCTAAAATTTTTGTTTATACTTTTACCAAATTATGCTTTCACTGTAGGAGTGTTTCCTCTACATTGTTCAACCGCTGATGCTAGGCTTTGTGATTCGATACTTTAATGGTGACCCTAAAGTGGATCGCCAAACAGCCTGGCTTTGCATTGCTGGAATTAATGCCTGCCTTGTGGTCACAGGTACTATGACTTGATTAGCACTAAAAACTTGATAACTAAAAATCGTTTTCAGTTACCTTAGATCATCCAATGGTACAGGTGCTCCAAAGGGTCGGCTGTCGATGGCGAGTGGCTGTATCTGCACTGATCTACCAGAAATCACTCAAGCTGAGTCGAGCTTCAGTTGGGAAGACTGCTGCAAGCCAGATCACCAACATTCTGGCCAATGATGCGAATCGCATTGATGAATTCTCTACCGCGGGCATGTACCTTTTCATAGCTCCCGTTCAAACAGTTATTATCATATACGTCGTATGGGGGTACTTGAAAGTGGCTAGCCTCGTAGGCCTGGTCATTCTTCTCTTCTTTATACCATTTCAAGGCGTCATGGGAAAGTTGTTCTCCAAAGTTCGACTGAACACTGCCCTGCTGACTGATTCTCGGCTGAAGTACATGCAGGAGATCGTCACCGGCATTAAGGTTATTAAAATGTACGTCTGGACAAGTTCATTTGCCGACAGAGTATCTGAAGCGAGAAAGTAAGTGGCAGCTTTAAAGATAAAACGGTTTAATGATCGTTAATCGTGTTTTTCTGTAGGAAAGAAGTGAAACAGATTCGACGATGCTGCAACTTGAAGTCATTGAACATGTCTGTCTTCTTTGTGGCTACTCGAATAATGTTGTTTGGATCTTTTATCATTTACATTTTTCTTGGAAATGTACTGGATGCCGAGGCAGTTTTCGTTTCTATGTCTCTATTTAATACTCTTCGTTTAACGATGACGTACTTTTTTCCTATGGCCGTTTCACAAGGTTCAGAACTTCTTGTTGTTTTCAAGAGAGTCCAGGTTAGTTTAAATATTGAAAAAACTTCATTTGATTGTTTGCTTTTTAGACATTTTTACTTCTTGAAGAAAACGAAGCTTTTACAAACGATAATTCGTCAAAAGATTCAAAAGATGTCTATGTGAAGATTGACAAGATTGCTGCTAACTGGATTGAGGTAAAGTTTGAAAACATATTTTTTAAAAAAAAGTTAAAATTGAATTTTTAGACTAAACCAACGCTGGAAAACATTTCAGTTGAGTTAAAACCTGGAGATTTACTAGTTGTTGCTGGTCCCGTTGGTGCAGGAAAGGTAAGTTTTAAAGTGTTTCTAATCAGCTCTCAATAATCTTCGCCATCAGAGTTCCTTACTTATGACTTTGCTTAAAGAACTGCCTATCAAAAGCGGATCAATTGTTCTTAATGGCTCAATTTCCTACGCCAGCCAAGATCCTTGGAATTTTAATGATAGCGTGAGAAACAATATTTTGTTTGGTGCCGACTATGACGAGCAACTGTACAACAAAGTAGTGGACGTTTGTGCTCTGAAAAGAGATTTCAAACTTATGCCGGACAGTGATCGTTCTCTTGTTGGTGAAAGAGGCGTTTCTCTTTCTGGTGGACAGCGAGCACGAATCAATCTGGCAAGGTAATCAAAAAGAAAAACAAAAAACCAATTTATAAAGTTCAACCATTTTTAGAGCTGTCTACCGTTTTTCTGATATTGTACTTCTTGATGATCCACTTTCTGCAGTAGACGCTTCAGTAGCTGAACACATTTTTGAAAAGTAGGTGCAAAAACCATCTTTTGATCAACAATAAAATACTAACTTAATTGAACGTTTTTCAGATGTATATTGGATTTTCTAAAAAACAAAATACGCATTTTGGTCACTCACCAAATTCAGTTCCTTGAAAAAGCAACAAAAATTTTGATTATTGATGAGGGAAAGTGCCTTGCAGTGGGAAACTATCAAGAGATTAAAGACAGTGGCATTGATTTTATAAATTTACTCACTAAAAAAGAAGACAATCAAGGTGACGAAAAAGAAAGAACAAAGTCTGAATTAAGTGGTTGCCTGTCTGAAGTGGTAAAAACTCCTCAGGTAAGTGGTTGATAAGTTTTTAATTACCAAAATAAATAAATAATTTCCATTGCTCATCACCAGTCAATCGATGAACTAGAGTACAATGAAGATAAACCTGTAGTCATAGAAGAAGAACAGTACCAGAGAGGCTCAATCAAGGGCCATGTTTACGCGGAATACATTAAGGCAGGTGCAGGGGTCCTTCTTCTCTCAACGATGATCATCTTTACCATAATTTCACAAACGATCTTTCATGGATCCGACATTTTCCTCACTGAATGGTAAAACAAAAACAAGGAATTACTCACAATCTAAAATGTGCATTGTGCTTTTAGGACCAACAAGAATCAACTTCTTAATGGAACAAAGCCTGATGAAGAAGATCAGAAGATGGACATCATTTACTACTCCATTATCATTGCTGTTCTTTTTATCAGCACTGTTGTCAGAGCGGTTTCTTTCTTTGCCATTTGCATGTAAGGTTTTACTTTGTAACAATTCATGAGTTGTTTCTAAAGGTCATTTTTTTCCTTTAGGCGAGCATCAGAGCAACTTCACAATAAAATTTTTGCTCGACTTCTTAAAGCACCTATGGCTTTCTTTGACACTACGCCTTCCGGACAGATAAATAATCGTTTTACCCGAGATCTTGGAGTTGTCGATGACAAAATTCCCTATTCTGCATTTGATATCAACCTTGTAAGTAATGTTTTTTAAATTTTTAAAATTTTTAATTTGTTTGACAGAACTTTGCTAACATGATCGGCATTGTGATCACTGTTTCGTTTGTCAACTACTATCTTGCCATACCAGCAATTGTCCTTTCCGGAATTATATATTTTGTCCGCAGTGTGTACATCAAATCTGCTCGAGACATTAGAAGATACGAAGGCGTCAGTAAGTACTTTGAAAATAATTTATTTTATTTGCTCAACAAATTTTCTGTAGCTCGCAGTCCAGTGTACACCCACATAACTAACACCATCAATGGTTTGGCTAGTATTCGAGCATTCGGGGCTCAGGAATCGTTTGAAAAACAATTTTACGCTTACCAAAATGACCATACTAGCATGTGGTTCCTCTTTATTGCGACTTCTCGAGCAATGGGCATTGCAATGGAAATCATTTGCTCGTTGTACATTCTCATCATTTCAGTGGTTGTCATGCTCTCTGATGGTATGCATTTTGTAAATTTTTATTTAAAAACTAAAATCAAACTTTTAGGCATGGAGGGAGGCAGTGCGGGCCTAGCTATCAGTACTGGACTCATGTTGACGGGCACTTTTCAGTGGGCAATCCGGTAAATATTATTTTGAAACGAGAGTGAGCTTGGCACCTTATCTTAAAACCAGAATTTTAGCTGTTGCAAAAGTTTAAATAAGCAAAAATTCTATAAAAAATACATAAACGCTGTTTAGAAAACAAATTCAACCCCCTTTCTTTTTAATCAGTTGTTATTTTACTAATATTTTCATACAATTACAGACAGTCTTGTGAACTAGAATCTCAAGTTTGCTCAGTTGAGAGAATAGTAGAATATCAAAAATTAGATCAAGAAGAATCCGGAGAGATTGTCCATAGAAAACCGGAGACAAAATGGCCCAACTGTGGTGCTATTCAATTTGAAAACATGAGTTTGTCGTATGGAGAAAAAGCCGTTTTGAAAAACATTACATGTTTAATCAATGGGGGCGAGAAGGTGGGCATCGTCGGCAGAACTGGTGCAGGCAAAAGTTCTATCATTTCTGCACTCTTTCGACTAACTGAACCAACGGGCGCAATTTACATTGACGGTGTAAACACACTAACTTCCGTCAGTTTAGATGAACTTCGAAAGTCCATCTCCATCATTCCTCAAGAGCCAGTCATTTTCTCTGGCACTGTCCGCTACAACCTAGATCCGTTCAACGATTATTCCGACGATGAACTGTGGACTGCACTAGAGAGTGTTCAGCTTAAGAAGGAGGTGACTCTAATGACTGGTCAATTGGACTCACTGCTCGCTGAAAAAGGTGATAACTTAAGCGTTGGACTGCGGCAATTAGTATGTCTTGCCAGGGCCATTTTACGACGAAACCGTTGTAAAAAGACTATTCTTGTGATGGACGAAGTGACTGCAAACTGCGATCACCAAACTGATGCACTGATCCAAAACACCATTCGAAGGGAGTTTAAAGAGAACACTGTGCTTACGATTGCTCACCGATTGAACACTATTATTGATTATGACCGTTGTATTGTAAGTGACATTTTGAGTTTACTGAACACTTTTTAAAGTAGCATTTATTTATTTTAAAATAGGTTTTAGACGCTGGTGAAGTCGTTGAGTATGACACACCTTATCAACTGCTGAAGGATAAAAACATATTTTATGAAATGTGTCAGAAAACAGGCCCGGCAATGTACTCACATTTGTATCGAGTGGCGAAAAAGAAGCACTTGGAACAAGAGGCAACTAACATGTAGTTGATTCAACTAATTAAGTACCATTTGTTAATTTAATAATATTTAGTAATAAACTCTTGTAATAAAGTGACTTGTTCAAGTACACACTACTTGAAAAGCACAATCAAAATCACTGAATAGATGACCACTGTGGGCAGACTGTAGAGGAATATCATCAAAATGGAGAGCAACACCCCTTTGAGCCACAGCTCAGAGATGAAGTAGGGGATGAAGTTGGCGTCCTTTAGCACAAACTGAATGTTGTTTGGGTCCAGTTCCTTCACATTTTTGGTGCTGAGAATGATGCCAATGAGAACGCACGCTGCGTTGATCAGGTGAAACACTTTGATGTAGGCGCGAGGCTTTCCCTTCAGCAGGTACTTTGCAAAGTCCGAAACGATGGACACGGTGCCAAATATGAAGAAAAAGTAGCTCAGGGAGAGGATGCAAGAGCGCTGCAGACTAAATGTAAAATCAATGTTAGATTAGCCCATACAAATTAGATGTGAGTTAAATGTATGAAAAAGCGTACCACAAGTACAGGGTAAAGTCCTTCTTGTTGCTCCAGTCTTGATAAAAGGCAACCAGATAGTTTGTGACAGTCTTAGAGAGGACACTCAGGTAGAGGTAGATCGGACCGGTGAACTCCAGAGCAGTGTCGGTGTTTTTGATAGCAAAATCGCCATCCAGCTCCATGTTCACTTGGTGGCTCACCGAGAACATTTGCTCCCTTTCCATGTCCTCGTAGCTGAGCGATCGAATGGGCTGCTCCATGACGACCATGTAGCCGTCGTTTTTAGTCGATTCCTGCACCGCCACAAAGGCAAGGTTCTGCGAAAAGTAAAAAAAAGTCATTTAAAAGTGCTCCAAAAGGAATCGACTGCTTACCAAGTCTGCCTTGGCGTGATCATGGGTGATGCCAACCTTCTCAATTGCGTTCAATGGTGTATCGCTGAAATGAAGAATCAGTCTCCTTGGTTACTCACAAGATAGCATTGAATGAATGAACCTACCGGATGAGGAGAAACTTGATGATGCCTCCCTCCGAGTCGACCGAGTTGTGCTTGTTCTGCTCGAAGAAGAAGGGAGGAATGCGAATGGTGACACGTGGACCGCTGCGACCATCAGAGGTGGCCAGCTGCAGCTGCATCACCAGACTGGTCTTGCCAAAGTCAATGGTCGTCTTGCGGTAGAAGTACGACACTCGGACCACGTAGGTGAACTGGTTCTTGTTCTCACTTGAAAAGTCGTAGAGCGTGTTCCAGGAGCGGTGGAAGAGCGACTGGTCAAAGGTGGCCGCGAAGATGGCGCAGAGGATGCCGGCCAGTGTGAGGGCGGCGTAGGCTGCCGGCGTCAAGTACACCGAAAAATCTGCGTGGCTGGTGGTGTTCATGTTGGCCTCGAGGAATGAGAACCAATGCAAAAAGGGGAAGATTTTAAGAGGAATTAAAAAGCAAGTCTGAGCTTTTTGAAAGTTGGCAACGATGTGACAAGCTGTCCCGTGACAGCAGCGAATCACGCATCTGTTAGTGAAACGTGTCAGTCAGGTGAAAGTTCGATATGCCAGACGACATGCTTAGCTCCGCCTATTACATTTCTGTTTTAACTTTTTTCTTGCCAGACTAGAGCTTCTGATCACAGAATTATGCATCTCACGTTTGTTAGAAAAATGTCGTTTAGTTGAATTTTTAATTGCTAAAAACCGCAACTCAACAGCGCAAGTAGTTTTGTTAATAAGGAAAAAAGTTAGGTAATTAATGAAAAAACAAAGAAAGTTTACATATTTTAAATGGCAAGTAACTCAATTATGAGCTCGTCAAAATCGAGCTTGTGGGCGAGTTTAGCCTTAAGACTGGCCAACTGCTTCTGATGGCGCAAGTCGAACTGCTCGTGAATGCAAATTTCCTTCTCCAAAGCATCCCACTCTTTTTGGTTGCCCTTCTGCTCTAGATCAGTCAAACGAGCTTTCTTGGTGGCCAGTATCGACTTGGCAATCTCCTTGAATCGTGCATTGAAGCGCAGCATTATTCCCCAAAGCTTTTCATCAGTGCTGCCATGTTGAGCAATCCACAGTTGGTACACTGAGACCCAGAAAGCGAGCTGATCATAACTTGCTTCCAGCGCAGTTGTTTCACCATCAGCATTACGCGAATCCTCTTGTGAATCATTGAAGTTGGCCATCAAATCATTGGTCTCTCTGGTCATCAGGCAATCGACTTGCTCGCCAAATTCAAGGCACTCCTGTAGTTTGCCCATCTTGAAGAGGACTTTGCCCACTTCGCAGAGACTTACAATGAGCCATTTTTCCTGTTTTGGCGAGTAAATGAGCTTAGAAATTACCTTGACTGAGTTTAACAAAGAGCGATAGCCATCATTTCTAGTAGTGACTCGAGTAACCAGTGTTTCAGTTTGCTCCAGAAGCTTCTTCAAGCTCGACTGGATCTCCTTAGCATCAAGCATCTTTTTGCTGCAGAGCAGACAACGGGTGTTAAGTACTGGGCCGGCACAGAAAAAGCATTTGAGAGCTGGTAGCTCCTTTTGGTAATCGTCGATGCAACGTGAACACCGGCACATAAAATGGAACCTGCGGAGGCTCCTTTGTCGCATCTCAAATTCATCACCCAGCAGAAGGCCGTAGGTGATGGTCAGCTCTTCTCCGGCTTTCACTTCACTGCATGAAAAGAAATCAATTGTAGAACAATCGGTTTGGTAGAAACATGGCATAAACAGACGCCTACCTCTTAGTGGTAATGCTGATGACACCCGAGTCAATGCTCCAGTAGGCGTTTGGAATGCAGGAGTGGTTGAACATGCTGCTGATGATGAAATAGCAAGATGCCCGGTCATCATCTTTATCTCGTTTGCAGCTAGTGTCCCAAGCAAAAGAGTTAGTGCGAATGCGGCGAATGGCGACAAAGCAGTGGGCGATCAGTTTAAGCAGCTGATCTTCCTTGTACATTTGCTTGAAATCTGATGTGCAAAAGTGATGTAAAAGAAAGTAAGTTTAACGGCAGAGAAAAACAACAAACAAAAGAACATACTGAATCCCTGGGCAATGCAGGTGATGATGGCGCACTCAATGGCGTTGATCATGTCACCCCCGAAATCCTTCATTTTGTGCTTCTCCGAGTGACTGTACAGCGTCATCTGCGCTTGGAACTGCTGTCCTCGCAGCTTCTCGTTATTGGCCACCTCAACTGCTGGCGAGCGCTGATGAGGGTCACTGGAGTAGGCAAACACATCGTAACCGATCTGGCCGACCTCCTTGTCGCCTCCAAACTGAGCCTGCTTCCACTCCTGACTCTCTTCAATCACCTTCAGCACCGTCTGAACGCCAACTCGATTTAAGATGTTAAAGATGATGTCGATGTCCTTGTTACGGCCGCTGACCAGTTTGCTTAGGCCGCAGCTAAACTGGTGGCCCCCAGAGTGCGGCGAGTTGTGGGCCCGAGCACAGGCAGCTGAGCAGTAGACGGCGGTGGTGCAGCCCTTGCAGGGCACAAATCGATTGGCGACATTGTCGTAGCAAAAGGCGCAGAGGACGGTGGCGGATTTTGGCCAAATGGTTAGCGAGTAGGCCTTTTCCAGGAGGATGGTTGTTTTTGCAGGGATGGTCCTGGTTGCTGCAAAGGAGCGACCCTTGCCGACTCCGGGCGTGCCGCTCATCTGAACACGACTGTCGAGGATGAAGTTTTGCGGCATTTTTGCCATGGTCGTCTGCAGCACCTGCTCATTAGATTCAGAAAAAGAAGAAGTAGAAGGCAACGAAGAAGAAGAAGAAGACGACATAGAAGAAGAGTCATTCGATGATTCAGCCTGACCGCAGATCTCCTTTATGAGAAGAAGCTCCTCCAAGATGGTCTCAGAAGAGGGCGTCAGGAAACGTGCTCGCTTGATGGCACTCAGAGCCAACTCTGGCCGGTCGGACCAGCGCAGTAGTTTAGCTCGAAGGGTGAACTTTTTTGCTAGAAGAGAAGTAGGCGACACTGGACAGTAGACGATAGCCTGATCAACTAACTTTAATGCCTCTTTGAACTTCTCTTGGAGATCATTGTCATCTTCAATGTTTCGTTTCTGAATTAGCTCTTGAAAAATCGCATCGGCTTTGAGAGCAGCAATTCTGCTGATGGTGGCGTTCTTGGCGTCCTTGCTTCGATGGTCGGCCAGATTGGTGTTAATATTGTTCCAGATGTTATTTAGGCTGATTTCATCACTCGATTCAAGGTACTCCAACGCTTCACGAGGATCATTGATTTTGGCCGGCCAGCACAGATTGCTTACTTTTGTAGCGTTGAAATAAGAAGCAAGAACTGCGCTGAGCTTATCTCGAGTCTTAAGATCCATTGCTGGCAAAAGCTGGCTGGTAAACTACGCACTGGCAAAAAGTGGCGACGATAATGACGACGGTAACACTTTTCTGCTGGTGTTCAACTACCGACTGTCTCGATGGAAAAAAAATCGTACAATAGCAATTGTAGCTTGTGATGCTTTCGAGAACTGTAGATTGGAGGGGGAAAGGAAGGGAAGGGGGAGAAGAGACGCTTACGCAAGTGCCCGGCGGTAGTAGATGCTAATGATGATTGGTCGAAGAGGAATGTTATGACAACTTTCACATAGTGATCTGCTGAACGGGACAGTAGTAATGTGAACTGCTGCGTCGCAGTGACAGAGGCAACCAATCACAACAAAGTGGGATGATTTGGATTTGAAGTTCCTTCACCAGAGGAGCAGATATACTTTGCTCTGGAGCAATTAGCGTGCGTCACCAGACAGTGAAAGAAGAGAACAACGCGCGTTGATGTTGTGAATGTTTTTCTTTGCCGAGGAGAATATGAAGAGACAATTGTGAAAGAGACAGTGCTCAAGTTGGCTGCAAAAATGTTCTGGTGTTTTGAACTAGGATTGGGAGCGTTTATGATGAGTGAAAGTGGCAGAGATTTTGTTTATTCGTACTTTAACGATCAGTTATGGTCACCCAGTTTTTTTGTTTCCAATGTACAAAGAATTGTTTTTAAAATTAAAAAAATGCAAACTTTTACTTCTGCTCTTTACTGTGATGAAAGTATCCGGCACGAGATTTGCCAAAAAAGGAGAGCACAATGTCAGTAATGTATTTGGCTGAACGGGACACCTCTGCTGGCGTGCCCAGCTTTGGATTAAATTCCACCACATCTAGTGCCACCATTTTCGCCGTCTGATCGAGTATTCTGCCGATGGTCATTGCCTCTCGAACGGTCAGCCCTCCGATGACTGGCGTTCCAGTGGACACTATGGAGGCGTCGTCCACTGAATCAACGTCAAAGCTGACGTGAAGTGGGTTCTTTCCACTGGGGTTAATGGCATCCAAAGCTCGCGCCACTACTTCGGCGATACCTAAACGAAAGAAGTAGCTGATGTAAAAAACCAGTGTTTAACAAATGTGCACTTCACTTACCTAATCGGTCAACGTGCTCCATAGAAAAGTACGTGAGATTCATCTTCTGCAGCAACTGCAGCTCTTGCAGCTCTACATCTCGCAGTCCAATGAAAGCGACATTACGCGCCGACAGTCGTGCTGGTGGCAAATTGGCAAAAAGTGAACTGCCAGGCCGAAGCACTTCTTTCAACAGAAATGTGACCGGCATTCCGTGGTAGTTGCCCGACTTAGAGGAGTCCTCGGTGTTTGCATCGGCATGAGCGTCGATCCACAGCAGTGAAATCTCTTCTCCCTGAAGTCGTTTGGCTGAACATGTGCCCAGGACCGAGCCGACGGCGATGCTGTGATCTCCACCGAGCACCATTGGCAGGTACTCCCTGTCGATGAGGCTGGCCACAGAGGTGCTGAGTCGCTTGACCATCTGCGCAATTAGATAGGCATTCTTGTTGTGGTTGCCACTTGGCCAGCTTTTGGGAAGATTGTCAAAGTTATCAGCATCCAGCCCCAAGTGCAGATTACCCATGTCAATGACATTGGACTGAATGGCGGTCAGCTTGTTGAGAAGTCCATTGGCTCGCAGTGCATCTGGCGCCAGCTCGGTGCCCGATTTAGGCTGACCATTCCAAAAGGGAGCACCGAGAACTGCCACCGATCGAGGTGCTGTAATGCTGCCGTTGCTGCTGCTGTTAGCCAGACCTCGAGTGCTCAGACCTCTTGAAATCAGACGAAGCACAGCATTAGAGTGAAACATCATCAGTTGCGTCATCAGTTGAGCTTTATTTGGTTAAAAATATATTATGATTTGTTCGTATAAAAATTGACAAGTGAGTAAAGAGCACAAAAGTGGAGTTTAGTGAAAGAAAACGTTAGAAGGTTAAAGGTGGTGGTGGTAAAAGAAGATTTGTTCTCCTCTGAGGTGATTTACTGTACAGTATAGTATTGTGCCGCATGATCTGTGCTGTGCTGAGCTGCTGTCCTGGTGGTGCAAGCCTGACTTCAGAGTTTGACTGTCGATGATCAGCTGGCGATGATCATGTCATGATGGTGCCGGCCGCTGGAAAGCCTCAGCCAGCAACAGCAACATTAAAATCACGATTAGATAGCGCTGCAACAGATTGCACACAAGACAGGATTGCAGCAACGAAGAAGCCTAAAACAGCCCTCCTCCTCCCCTGATCAGAAGCGCTCTCCGTGGTCGTAGGAGGCGTCCTGGAAGGTGTTCATCTCCGTTCCGCAGCTCAAGTAGAGCAGCTCGGTGTACTTCTTGAAGGACGCCAGGCGGATTCGGTTGACAGTGAGGTTGATGAGATAGCAGTGAAAGCCGACGTAGAGCAGTGCGGCGCCCAGCAGGCTGATTAGATTGTAGAGCAGCAGCGTGCCAATGTAGTCGCGGCAGAGTGACTTCAGGCGGTAGTCGCGAAAAAGGAGCAGCGCCGTCTCATTGCCGCGCAGGAAGAGCATCGGCGCGAACGGCTGCAGGTTGATGCTGTTCGCCGGCTGATGCTGCTCAAAGGTGCCGCCGCCGCTGCCACCGCCCAGCGGGCTTAAGCCGTCGGTCGGCGGGCCCCCCTGGTTGATGAGCGGATAGCCCGGCTCGATGGCCGCCCGGTCGTCGCACAGTGTGCTCAGCAGGTAGCAGACAAAGGAGGTGAGCGTGAAGACGAGCACCAGCAGGAGGACCAGCAGAAAGATGAGCTGGTTGAGGAGGAAGACGAAGCGCACCAGACAGTCGGTCGTCGAGTGGCGGGTGCAGTTGGCGCAGCCACTCCCGCCACCACCTCCGGCGCCCGCTTTACTTTCTAGGTTGGAGCTGGAGGTGGCAAAGCCGATGATCAGATTGGTGATGATGATGAGGGCGAGGAAGCCACCGCCGAAGAGGAGAAAGACGCGCAGCTCATTGATCCACAGATAGCGCTTGTAGAAGAGGTCCTGCGTGAGGCGGTCAAAGACGCCGGCCAGGTAGTGCACCGAGATGAAGCTGATGATCATCCCCGAGATGACCAGAAAGGTGGAGGTGATGGTGGCGTACGGCAGACTGAGGAAGCATGATCGGGCGCAGGCTGATCAGGGAATCAGATGATGATGGGCAAGGGGAAATAAGAGCATTTGTTGTGGTTAGTAATAAATCACTGTTCAGTACTGATGCACAGCACACACTTACAGTCGCCTCGATTGCCGCTGCCGTTGTAGTTGTTGGGAGCACTAATGCTCGAATAGCTAATGTCGCCGTTGTGCATCATTCGAGACATCTTTTGCGGCTGCTAACTGACACTACTTTTAAATTTTTTAAAATGTAGCCGATTGAGACTGTGAGAGAGAAAGATGTGTTGTGTTGTGACCAGCATCAGCAGCAACACCGCAAGTAGATCATCACACACACACTTTACATCGTCATCAGGGTGTGAGTGAAGTGGAGTGAAGTGGAGTGCTGTGCGGAGTGATGCCCAGCGATGCCACTGATCCTCGTCGTCGACACTGAAACGCTTCAGTGAGGCGAGCACCGAGGAGAGCACCGCTTCAGCTGTGTGTAGCAATCAAGGCACGCCAAAGGTGTATTCCCTACAGGTTTGCTCAGTCAGTCACTCAGTCTCATTCGGTGGCTGCCAGCAGCAGCAGCAGCTTCAGTTCGCTGCAGTCAGTCAGTCAGGCTGCCTATTCGACTGTGTGTGCCTGTCCGCAGCACACACCGTTTGTTGTTCTTCTTCTGCCTCTCTTGCCAAGTGGGGCTACTACCTCTTCCAGTGCCCACCTCCACACACGCACACCTTGGCTTTCCTTTTGTGTTGTCCTCTTCTGTTTGTGTCCCCTTTTACTCCATTCTAGTTGACGATTGAGGGTTTATTATTGTCGTAACACATACAGGTGTGCAGTTTGTCATCAGAATATACAGGCACTGAAAGAGGAGATGTGCAGTACTGGTTGCCAACTAGCACGGTGACACTACACCTCTCGGTGACAAGTGCGAGAAAGAAAGGAGAGAGAGAAAGAGATCACGCACCAGTGATTCCACACACCCCCAGTCGGCGTCGGGCAATTCAGTATTTGAGATTTTTGGCCTTTTTCATGTTGTTCAGACGCTTGTCGATTGCCGCCATTGCGGTGACAGGTGAAAAGGTAGATGCACCGCTTTTGGTGGCTGAGGAAATGGGTCGATTCAGTGAGCTTTGTAAACCGGACGCCTTGGAGCCCCCGCCGGCGTAAGAAGGGGCAAATGCGCCGGTGCTGGCCATCTTTCCGGGTGGTGCTCGCTTGAATGGCTGCTGTGATGACAACTTGTCACCATCGGAGAGTTGCTTGTGGAAAGAAGGGCGGATTGAAGAGAAATCTTTTGGCGGCATTCCTGGATGAGCCATTGATATTTGCGGCCCTGATGAGGAAAGCAAGTTGTGGCTGACGGCCGGTAGCAGATTGAGCCCAGACACCTTATTGCCCATTGATGGATGTTTGGATGCTGCTGGCATTGGTTTTCCAATCTTCTTGACGTTTTTGTTGCATTTTGAGCAATACCACAGCATTCGAGGATCATTTGGATCCTTCTTAATCGGCGGCTTGTGGCACTCCTGGTGGTACATAGTATGGCACTCAAAGCAATCAACTAGGCTGTTGTCTGAAGACCAGGTAAACTCCTTACAAACGGCACAGGCAAGGTCGTTTGCAAAGTCGTTCACTTCGGCGGCCTCATTGTCTTCAATGTCAGTCGCTTCTGAATCGTCTTCTAGTGAAGGTCGTTTCTGTGACAAATAGCATCCGGTTAGCAAATCCAAACAAAAGAAACAATATACATACGTGTCCTCGTTCCACCTCTTGATTCAGGCTATTCAGCGCCGAGATAGCATTCTGAAAATCACGTTGTTTCTGCAACAAAAGTTGATTTTATTTTATTAAAATTAAAAATAGAAAATAGAAAACAACCAACCAAAGATACAAACTTACATCTCTCACTGGTTTGTTGCAGTAGGCGTCGAGCATTCGCTTCAGCTCGTCAGAGGAGTCTGTGGCCCGAGAGTGAAGCAACCGCAGTGCCTTGGTCAGATCCTCAGGGTCCAGTTCTATAGTGGTCATTTTGATACAGTTTATATGCAGTCTTGATGCAATCAGAGATTTGTCAGATTGAGCTTTGAGGCTCGGCAACAGATCACAAAAAGTGCGTGAACAAAAATGTGTCAACAAAGCCGACAAAACTGCCGATGAACGTAGAAATAGTGCTGCGATTCTGCAAAAATAACATTTTTCGGTAAACATTGCCGTGATGAATTCCTGGTATCTTGAGCATTCTTGACCTAACCAATGTCATCAACTGAACCAGAGGATTATGTTCCTGCCCCACCGCCACTTCCTCCGGCACCGCCACCGCCACCGCCCCCAGCACTAGAATCGGCACTGCGACAGAAAGATGCAATCCCCGCTTGCACCACTGAACAGAGCCGGTTGCAGCTGGTTGAGGAGGTTTGCTTCCAGTCAAGGGGAATTCTTTTTCAGTCAGAAGATGAAGAGAAGCCCTGTAGCATTCTCTCTCTGTACCTTCACTGTGATCCCGTCCTTCAATCGGGACCGACGTAAGTGCAACAAACCTTTACAGAACAGAATGAACTTCACTTACTCAAAAAATCAAATGGCACCACTCCTTCTTTCAGATGCGGTCTCGTTGCACTGATGATGTGCCTCAAACTAGTCAGACCTGATCTTCAGACGGACCTCGACACTGTGCTCCTGCAGGCGCAGTCTTTCGGCTACACCAAGTTCGGAGAGATGTTCAATGGTAGTTACAGAACGACACCCTCCCCCTAAGCCATTTTACCAACAATTTCCCAATTTGCCAGTGGAATCAATGTGCAAGTTCATCAGCGACGCCTTCTCCGTCAGAGCCGAGTGCCGCCAGTGGCTGGAGTGCTCACAGCTGCAGATTATTGAACACCTGTGCCAAGGACAGCCGCTTCTCCTGCCCTACGATGCCGACGCCAATTACGAGCCCTGTCTGAAGGGCGGCAAACGAGCCCACTGGGCGGCGGTCACCGGGTTTGTGCTCACTCTGAAGAGAGACGCAGCAAAGGAGTGTTTCGATTGCATAGACTCCACCTGCTGTACAGTAGTCCCGCTGGCGGACAATCATCACTCGCTGATTCACATTGATCCGGAGAAGGTTGCCACAGGTAACACAGGTGCCACTGTTCAACTGTGCAAGAGCCTGCTCGCCAGAAGCCAGTTGTACGTCTACGCCCGTCAGGGAAAGAGCAAGCGAATTCAGATCTGGGACTTCACCGGGCTGTGCTCGAGTAATCGCAACCTGAGCCAGGTGAGCGACAAAATACTGGACGACCCGGAACGAGTGCGAATGGTCTACCCGGACAAGGGCGACCTGACGATGTCACTGGCAAATCAATTTATACTCGTCTACAAGTGATGCTATGTATTATGAAGGTGAATGAATGCGGTGTACAGTAGCGTGGAAGTGTTGTGGATAATGATGGTACGGGAATAAATGTTCTTCCTACAACTCCATCAACTGATCGGCCGACTGATCTTCCTCTTTCAGCTCTTCGCCCGCGGTGTCTACGGTCTCTGATGAAGTGGTGGCTGTCTCGTCGTTGTTATTTTGGACGTTGTTGTTGTTGTTTGTGTCCATCTTCTCATCAGCTGCTTCAGGAGGCTTTTCTAATGAGTTACCATTTTCATTGCTTTCATTTGCTTTTGTTTGTTCAATTTGGCACTCAACCTTGTATTGCTCTTCGATTTCTTTAAGTTCTTTTTGAATTTTCGCTCGCTTCTCAGCAAAAATAACTAATGTGAGGAAAGAGTTAACATTAGAAAAATTGGGCAAATATGTAATTTTGTTATCTCTTACTTCGATATTTGTCCTTCGTTTGCTGTAGTCTCTTTTGAGTTTCACTATTGTGCTTCTTGGGCAAGAAGAAGATACTCGGCTTGGATTTTGTTTCAATGAAGCTGCCAAGTGTGAGTTGTGATTTTTCCCATTCTTTATGCTGATAAATTATTGTCATTAGAAATGTAAAAGTTGTAGATTATTTTCACTCACCAGTTCAACTTTTTGTATTTTTTGTTCTAGACACCTCAGCTGGACTCGCTTAATTTTTCGTTGTTCAAACAGCTCTTTCCTTTCTCTAATGGAAGCTTCTCTTTCTTCTTCAGCAGCTTGATCTAGTTTCTTTTCAATTTCTTGCCGTTTCTACAAACGATTTTTATTAGCAAATGACTACTAAAGGCGATGCGATTCATCAAACCTACTTTAGCTACTCTGCCAAAGGAAACTTCAAGCTTGAAATGATAACTCAGTTTCATTCTAAACGTAAATGTTCCCTTTGACAGAATAACTCTAAAAAATGTTACATACCGTATCCTTTCGTTGTGATTCTTCTGCTTTGAACTTTTCCAGCGTGCCTAGAATAAGTCCAAACATGCGTTTATTGCGAGAAAGCGACTTTTTGTCTTTCTTTTGCTCCTCCAACACTTGATTCCGTTGTTTGTCATCCCATGAGGTGGTCATTATTTGAGACTGTAGAGACCGTTTTGCCGTCGGTGACTCTTCGTCGTCATCAAACTCATTTCTAAAGAGAATAAACAATGATGTTAGCCAAAAGTCAACAAGATTATACAGTTACACTTCTACCTTCTTTTGATAGTACTGGAAGGCCTTCTGGAATTAAAATCTCCATTTAATGGACGCAGCCTATTCTTGGCGTTTATAAAATCGAGGCTTGCTCGGCTGAAAGAGAAACGTCAGACGTTAAGCGGACTTTGCGGCTTTGTCTCTCCACTTACCTGGGATCTTTCCCTGTCACCTTGCGTATGCTGGAGTCAATGTCGTTGAGTGATTTGCGAACTGATGCAAACTCATCTTCCAAATTAGTGTACAGACTAGCCATTGGTTTTGCCATCTTGGAAATGTGACTTTGTGTTGACAATGTGGATTCTTTCTTCCTGCGGGGCTTCGGAATGGAACAGTCCCTGTCAAGAGCAAACACCGACATCTGCCGCAAATGGTGATGCTCTCTACGACCGGCCCCATCGATCGCAGCGACAAAAACACGTGCCAATTTTGTTGCCTTCTTTCTTTTCTCAGCCAGAGTTTTTAAATCCTCATATACTGGATTTTCAAATTATTCTTGCTCTATTTCCGTTCTACAGAATCCGAAGGAAAAATGGCTGATTTTCTTGAGCAGCAAATGGCCGCCATTGAGGAGTACCAACCTGAGAAGGCTCAAGATGAGTTCAAGCCGGTCCTCTCCAAGAAGGCGAAACGTAAGTGCTAAATTGCTAAATTGTGCAGCTTCAAGAACTAATTTATTGACTATCGCCGATCCAGGAAACAAGCGAAAGGCCGATGAAATGGACGTGGACGAAGGGACTCACTCTACCCAAAAGCGTAATGCCGTTCTGCCCAAGTTTAAGCCAGTTGATGTTGAAAGCTTAGCAGTAAGTGCTTTTGTCAACATGTACCTGTTTTTCAATTTGTACTGATATCAATTTTTTTCTTTGCAGAATGCTAATATTGAATTTCGAAAAATCATCGTGCCACAAAATAGAAAAACGCCTCTGAAGCAAAATTGGCTCAAGATCTTCACACCCGTTGTGGAACACTTGAACCTTCAGATGCGTTTCAATGTTGATTCGAGCTGCGTGGAGATTCGCACGTATGAAGGCACTAAAGACAAGAACTCCATCCAGAAAGCTGCCGACTTTTTGCGAGCATTCATTTTAGGCTTTGAAGTGGAAGATGCTTTGGCTTTGATCAGGCTCGACGAGATGTTTTTAGAGACCTTTGAAATTCAAGATGGTACGTTTTTGTTTATCTAAATAACATTTTTTTTCTAAAACTAATTTTATTTTCTCTTCAACAGTAAAACCACTGAAAGGCGACCACCTGTCCCGAGCGATCGGTCGCATTGCCGGCAAAGGCGGGCGGATAAAGTTCACCATTGAGAACGTGACAAAGACGCGAATCGTCCTGGCCGACAGCAAGATCCACATTCTCGGCTCCTTCAACAATATCCGAGCTGCGAGAACCGCAATCTGCAACTTAATCCTCGGCAGTCCGCCGTCCAAAGTCTTTGGAAGCATGCGACAGCTGGCCAATCGTCTTATTGAGCAGTTCTAAAGAAGTGCAGATCCTTTCCTTGTATATATTTATATCTGTGATTTACAGTCCTCTCAATAACACCGGGCGTCAGCCCGGTGCAAAGTTACTGTTACCCGCGAGATTTTTGG
>JAALOO010000157.1_pt1 | contig 58149 bp, 48 predicted proteins | sample 7257641 | NCBI WGS metagenome assembly JAALOO01 (sample SAMN14085613, study PRJNA598686) | mite metagenome | biome: ENVO:01001000; feature: ENVO:01001002; material: ENVO:01001226; isolation source: single female mite from University of Michigan culture on fish food culture... ...
GGAATAATACGAGAGCCAATAAATGAGAAAATTCGACTCACTCTCACCTTAATTGTTGCAGCTTTTCAGCTTGCTTTTAGCTTGAATTAAGTATTTGCTTTTTATTGTATTTTTACAAGGGACATGACTTGTATCTCTTTCTTTATTTTATTTACTTTGCATCACCCTTTTAGTGGATTTTTTTGGCTGTTTTTCAAATTGACATAGTGGTAGTGCAACATGTGAATTTCACCTTATCACCCTTTGACTTTTCATTGGCAACCTTGAAATTCTACTTTTAGCAAGGCCACATTCTTTTCCATTCTTTGTCTGGTCGGTGCATTCTCTTTTACTTCCCATAACACTGTCTGATTGTAATCTCGTCAGAAGTTTTACAATTAAGAGTGTGCCTGCACCAGTGGGAAATGAGCGCCAGTGCAAGCTTTCAAGTAGATCTTTTGTTTCTCCACTTTGAGTGTGCAGCTGTGTGCACCGACTTACTGCCTGCCTGTCTGCCTGCTTACTTTAGACACTTTGGCAATTAAACAACTTGGGAAGCATATGCATATGCCTCCTGCAAATGTGCGATGAAAAAACATTTTCACCACGTTGGTAGCTTTCAATTAGACGAGATCAACTTGTGAACACAGCACTCTGCTGGATTTTTTCACTTTCCTCCACGTGCGTGCTTGACAGACATTAGGTGAGGCAAAGGTGATGCCAACGAAGATGGGATGCTGCACCGTGATCGTCGTCGGTGCTCATCGGCGCTTTGTTTGCGCCCCATCTTCATCTTCTTTACCATCATCTGTTGGTGCATCCTTTCTAATGATCTTTTTATTGCTATTATCTTATCTCATCCCTGGGCATCTTTCCTCTTTAGTCATTTCCTCTCTCTCTCTCTCCTTCCTTTCCTTTTGCCTGACTGAAGATGGCCCTTTCGATTGGCTCGATTTGGCCACAAGGTCGATTTGATCTACTGCAGACTGTCTCTGTGTGTGCTTCATCACGTTACATCCGCTTTTGAAGTTTCATTTGCGCTATTTGCAAACACTTCTTTTTTGCTGTAGTTCCATTTGATTTATTTACTTAGCGACTAGTTAATCGTTTTTGTTTTACTTCTTTTTTCTCAATTAATCTGTTGTAGTTATCGCTGCCACGCACTGCCAACTAGTTTTTTCAGTCAGCATCTAAGCTGGCCAAATGACTGTGTGAAAGTAATCAGCTAGGCTAGCCACAGTAGTTGAAGTGCACTTTTTGCTGATGCGATCTCTGCAACTGAGCAGGAAAACCAGTGTCTTTACTTTCAGCCTTTATTGCCAACAGCAGTGGTTTGACGCAAAAAGGCGGCTGATTCAGAGGGTTTTCCAAGTGCAAAGAAAAGAGAAAATTCCCGCGTTGGAGTTGTGTCCTCTCTCGGTTGATCTCAATTCTTTTCCATCAACACAGCAAAATCAATTTGCGCCCTTTGTGATTTGCTTTTTGAGCACAGCACAGTCTCTGCAAATGGATTGTGTCTGTGGCGGAGAAGGAGAGAGACACCCTGAGCGACTGATGATTTACGAGATGATCTCTAGTTTTGCGGTGTGACCATTACTCCGAGTTCACACTGGTTGGCATTTATTTATAGCAATATCTTGACTTCGTTTTTGCTGTTATGATTGTGATTGTTGTTGCGGTGTGTATGTCTGTGTGTGTACTACCAGTGATTGCCATTGTAATTGCCTGCTCTTGGTGCTCTGTAGTATCTTGTTGAGTGTGACTTCAATTCGGGCGCGCACACACACTTTTTACCTGGTGCATTTGAATAATGCAAGTGATGGCGAGTGCTGGGCACACTTTCTAAAGCTATCCGTGCAAGTGCCTGTTGCTTGCTCTCTGTGCGTGTGAATGCTCCCTCAGATGCTGCCTCTGGGGTGATCTGCTCGCCAGATTGGACGATGCTCTCCTTATCGTCAACTTCTATTTTATTGCATTCATTCATTACTTATGTATTTATCACTCAGTGATCACCACCACCACCAGCACTCTTATTTTCGGCGCTCTTTGCCTGCACTGCACTCTGTCTGACTGTCATTCAACTGCCCCTTTGTGTGTTTCTGTCGTTTTCTGTTGCCGCTTTTATCATTTTCTTCTTCAGTACTTGCCACTTTCCACTGCGCCTTTCCACTGGTTTTGTTTGCGTCCTGCTGCTGCTGTCCCACTAACACTGGACTACATTTGCCAGTGAATCTGCGGCTTTGATTCGAATGTCTCACGCAGTCTTATCAGTGCTTTCTATCGCTAGACATTTGCACTACTTTACCATATTTTTGCCTTACCACCACCACAACCACTGACTGTCACGTCGATCCTCGGTGTTGACTTCATTTCTCACAATGAAGAATGGCCATTGCTGTCGACCGTTTATTTAAATAATTCTTTACCCTAAATCGGTCAATGAGTTGAGGAATTGTTTGCTCACACCTGCTGCTGCTGTTGCATGGCCGCATACTCACACCTGTGTCTACTCTATAACGGGCTCGTGAACTTGCACAAGATACCCAAAGGCTATTCTTTTATACTAAACTATACTTTACTTATTGCGGCTGAAAATTATTATCTTTTGACTGTGCCCAAACAGTCTAGTTAGTCTACACAAGAGTTGCACACTCGCCTTGACAGACTTCTGTGGACGCTTTCGTTTTTTTCATTTCAGTTGATCAATGGCATAACTGTTTTAATAAATCCACTGGCTTTTGTTCACATGTCCGCTTTATCTCGCTTTCTCCCATGGTCCATTCTGACTAACCACAGTTGCAGGCGAATGGTGTGAGTCTTTCTTTCTTTCTTTCTTTCAACATGCCTTGTTTCATTTTCCCACTCGTTTCCGACAGCATTGCATCAACTAGTGACACAATCCTCTTTGGCTTTGCACGTAATCTCTGTGCCAGTATCTGATCGTCAGTGTAAGAGCGATGATTTGTTTATTAGCTAGCCTCTCTAGCAAGTGATACCGTTTGGCTAATTGTCAGTGTGTTTGTAGTCTATAGTCCCATGTGATTCAAACGCTGCCGACTGAGGCTTCATTTGTTCTTGTTCAGATGTAATGGCAGTAGTTTTCCATGTGATGTGCCTTTTTATCGGCAGTAAATGCAAATCTGAATGCAAAAAGTCAGTAGCCCTAGTGACTTGGCCATAAAGACGACTTGCAGACGTTAGTTGGTGTGCTGCAGGTCTCTCTCTCTCTCTCTCTCTCTCTCTCTCTCTCTCTCTCTCTCACGACGAGTGAAGCAGAGCGAGGTCTTGTTAGCATTTGCGATTTGCCCCTTCACAGCAGCCACCCCAGCAGCAAACACACTCTGTCTTTGACCTTTGCCACTTGTTGCAGCAGCAACAGTCACGGCGACTGCTCTTCCTTGGACACTCTTGCATATTATATTCTGCTAATCATTCCGTCATCAGGTTTACTAGTGGTTCCACTGTTCGCGAGCTGCTGCTGCCTACCCCCTGCCTCAACCCACAAAGAAGGTAGCCAACCGAGGGAGCCGGCTTTATCTTAATTTGTCTCCTCTTGCTCCTTATTTCTCTCGTTCTCTCCTTCACTGCTGCAGTCTGAATGTCTGTCTGAGCTTACTGCCACCAGTTGACCTGTGTGTGTGCTATCTACAGGTGAACTCTGCGCACTGCATCTAAAGAGATATCCAATTGCAAGTGAAGTGTGCTGTCATGGGTGTATCCCCTCACTCTGTTTCCTCACTGACAGCATCGTCCGCTGTGGCCAGCTGAGTGGAACAGCACTCACTTTTGCTGGGCTCGTCATCGACTGATCAACTGCGATTGATGCTTTTTCTTCTTGACTTGTGCACTTGAGAATCATTTCCAGTTATTTGTTTTTATTCATTCATTCCCATTAAAGCCATGGCGATCAGTGGTAGTGGTGGTAGTGGTGGTGGTGGTGGCCATTTCCGAAGCAGTTGTCTGCCTGATGTGACAACTGCATCACTGCAGTGAAGCACTTCTCCGGAAATGAGAGCGGTGCTTTTTATGGCGGTGATTCAGTTCTCTTCTGAGATGTGCTTCACTGGCATTACTGTCACTGTTGGGCCATCTGTGCATTCGGTAGAAGCAACAGCAGCAACAGCCTCAGCTGCGCATCCACTGCAGTAAAGAATGGACTCTTCCAATTGTGGCGGTGGTGCCACTGGGAGATGTCGATGTTTAAATTAATGCCCATAGCTCATTTGGGTTTAATTAGTGCTGTTGCTGACGATGAGGAGGAGAGGGTGGGAGAGAAGAAGTAAAACACTAGCGCCGTTTCTTCCACTCACTCACTCGCACACTTCTTAAATTGCCCCCGCGTAAGTCGACTTTCAGTCTTGGAAGGAAAAGCTTGTGTGCAGTATGTGAATAGGTTGGCGCCAATGGTCGTCAAGTATGTCGGCCAATATTTGTTCATCCCTATTTGAACTTAATCTACTAGCAGCAGTAAGACGGGGCTACAGTTATCTCCTCTTCTCCCCTTGCAAGTCCTTTTTGAAGTTTGCCGGACTGTCTTCTTAAGAGGACTCTTTAATGATCATTACAAAAACACTGACTGCACTGTGTTCAATGTGTCAACTTGTGATGGCAAAAAAACGTAAAGTTCTGTTAATTTTGGTGCGCTTGTTAGTCTATGCCTTGTCTATTTACGTCGCTGTGAAGCTGTGATTTGTCTGCTCAGTCTTGACAAACTCAGTTGGACGTCAGTGCCCACTCGTTGAATCGATATTTATGAATCAAGACGTTTGACCGTAGTGACTGGAACGTAGTTGCAGAATTTATGAGAGAGAGAGTATCCTTGCAGCAGTGAACTCCACTACTACCAGATCGACTACTAGTCATTGGAGACACGATGCCAAGTTATGCGAATGTCTGCGCAGATGGTGCGACAAAACTCGATTTGTTCTATTTTGAAAGTGAATGGCAGCCATTCCTCTGCCCTCCCCTCCTCTTCCTCTTAATCCCCTCTTTAACTTATGATTGCCTTTCACTCTTTGAACTCATTGCAACAAGCTGTGCTGTACAACGCGGTTGGGCAGAAATACATCGAAGGAGAACCGTCTGCAGGGGAATTTGCACTTTAAGCAATTGGCAAAATATCAATGGAATTCAGTACATTACGTACTGCAGGCTCAAAATATGGCTTTGGCAAGTGTGGAGGAGGCAAGTCAGCATGTGATTGGTTGTGTCGACTGTTCCTGTTTCCATGTTGGCCATTTCCGCAGTTTTGTGCCGTTTAAACCATCAATTCATATTCCCATGCTCACATCCATGTACTGCATACATGTACATGGATCGTTAATTTGAGATTCTGTTTATATTACTGCTATACGATTGTGAACCACCATCAAGAAGAATCAGACGCACTTTGCAGGCGACCTTATTTGTAGCATGCATATGACTTCTTGATGGAAGCTCTCTTTCTCTTTTTCTACAACAAAGAGAACAGTGCACTTGACGGTCGTATTCGATCGTGTAAGCTAGCAAGTTTCGATTCGATGTTGATACGCTTCCAGCACCTCTCTTCTAATGGATGGAGGTTGATGTATTGGCAGAACGACGGGCACAAAGCTACCCCAAGCCATTTCTTTAATTGTTGTGCGCTCTAATATAAACGATATATTGTGCATGTGATTCCGCTCTCACTAATGTTTATTCTCCTTCTTTGTTTCTCCTTCTCTTTCAGAGTTGTATAAACGACATGAAGCTTCTCGACGCGCAACTCAGCCTGTAAGCGTGTACACCATTCGCAGTGGCATTCACAATTGCACTTGAACCACTTCAGTCTTGAATCTCAGCCTGAAAGCTCATCTATTTTACACGGATAAATATTCTGCGTTCTTCTTCGTCTTGCTCAGGACAAGATGCCGTCTTCAGTGGTTAAGGAAGGCCTTCTGACGGAGAGCAACTGTGCAATCACCGAGGAGCAGCTGAACGCCATCATTCGTCGAGGACAGCAAATAACCGATTTCTACGAACAGGAGAAGGATTGCTTTGCAAGGTAAGTGTTTCTGTGTCTCTGTGGTCTTTTCCCCTTGTTTTTGCTGCTTTGCTTCCTTTCCGTTTTGTTTCATCGCGTGTTTGCCACACGCCATCTGGCTCAAATCGCTCATATGTGTCTGTAGGAGACTTTTCAGTGTGACATCTGCTTCTATTTAAATGACTGCTGGTGGTGCGGGGCATGCCACGGCGGTTGCTTGCTTGCACAGTTTTAGGCAGTAGCTTCACTCAGTCACGAGTATTTCTGGCTTGAAAGTGTCACCGAACTGACTGCTGACTGCTGAGCAGTTGTGAAGTTAGCTGCAAAGTTGTGGTCTGTCTTCCTTTCTGAGGAAACGTCTCTCTCAACACTGACCTGAAGCAGCAGTTGACAAGTCACTTTGCTGACCTGTGTCGTCCGCACCACTCGCTGGTTGACATGTTGTTGTGGGCTTTGGCAGATGTGCCACGCTAGCTCCTCTTTTATTTCATCAGTTTCGGGCACACATGTTTGAACTGCTGCGGGCTTCACTTTAGCAATAACACATTTGCTCCTAGTGCCGAACTAGTGTAGACAAGCAACACTTACAACACTCTCTGACCTGTTGAGGCATCGATACGCTTAATTTATTTATTTGTTTACCAGCCACTAAACACTGGCAGCCGGCGAAAGTTGTGATGATTCTCTGACTGTCCAAACCTCCTCCTCCTTCCTCTGCCATATATTCAGAATGTCACTACTTTTGAGATTAATTGTCTTTCTCTGCTGAGCAACAAATTTACACGGCAAAGTGCCTGCCTGCATGCCTTTACAAGTTGCGCTGGCAACGGTCCCAGTCACTTGAATTCAGTCATTTGCCTTCTCTCTCTTTTCTTTTGCCTTTTTGCTTTGTGCTGCAAGTGTTGGAATTTAATTAGCGGCACTTTTGCAACGTTCTGTGACGAGGTTAATTAATTTTTCGATTCTTTTTTGTAGCCTAGTGTTGCTGTGCTCGCAATCGAGTTAACTCAACCGAGTCTGTCGGACTACAAATTTTGTACCGTTTGCAAGTTAGCATAGCTAACGATGGTCAGAGTACTGCAGTCGAAAGAATTTGCCATTTTTCTGAGCATATCAAGAAGGCTTACCAAGAATCAAAGTTTAATGTCAAATGTTAATTAATCGAGGCCACAGACACTTCACTGATTTCAGTGATTGCATACTTTTTTGTTTAGATTACTTTTTACAGTGCAAGACAGCACACATTTGGCTTTCATACGCTTGCCGTTGTTGTGTTGTGTTCTTTCAGTGCGAATTGCAGTGTTCAATTTTGCCACCCTTAGTCGGCGCCGAACCAAATAAGCATCTCTCTTTCACTTCTGCTCTCCTTGTCTGTCTGTTTGTCTTTTTCTGCTCTGCTTTGGCACTTTTTCAGCAGACTTTCGCGCTTACAGTGTTGCAGATTTTTATTACTGACTCATTACACTCCCAGTGTGTCTCGCTTGCTGAGAGACGACTCCTATTATCGATGTGAGTCTTGTCTTCTAGACATCAAGGCCAAGAATTGAAAGGATTTGAAAGTATGCAGTGCCAGCGATGACTTGAATAGTCACTTTTGCCGAGTTTGCACTTTTTTCTCCTTCACTTTTACTACTCTTTAATCTTCAGTAGTGAAAGCAGTTTGACCCATTGTGTCTGACTGGTTTACACAGCAGACCGCCTGACTACTGCATTCAGCACCTTACCCCTCATCCGGGGATGCGCGCAGATCTGCTGCCGCTGTACTTTCAATAGGCAGTGAAAGTGCATGGACGTGCATGGGCATTTTAATGGGATTGCCCCAAGCACACACATGCCTACAATGTGTTTCAGTTTCCTACATATTCAAAGGTTCAGATTTTGAGGCTGCATCAGCGCACTTGTTGCCATTCTCATCAATGCTCGCAATCATTTCCTTTCTTAGCATGCAGCGGCGGCGCATCATCGGCGGCGGCAGTGTGCTCGCTTCTGCTCACTACCGCATTGACACTACTACTCTATCGAAAAGGGTCAAGGGCTAAGGCGGCGATGCCGATTTGAGCTGGGGAATTGTTCTTGTCTTCGCCACCACTGTTGTCGTCGCCGCTGTCTGAGAATGTTCGAGCCTGTCGAGTGTATTACGTGAGAGCGTTTCGAAAGATACTCTGTTGACTTTTCGAGCGAGCAAACACACACAAAGAGACCGCGCATCTCTGACACCCACTCGCCCTGTGCAGCACTGCCTCCAGTGGCGCCCTGTTTGCTTCGCCGAGTTCCCTTCTGCAGTTCCTCCTCACACTGGTCTTTTGCATCCGTTTCACATCTGTCTTTGAATGACTGCTTCTGTAGACTCACACACACGCACACCAGCTACCGATTCTGTTCTTCGAATCTTTTCTATTTCTCTCTCCTGTCGGCGTCAGCAGTGTGAATCGGTGTGTGCCACTTTGACAGTTCCAGTTTGCGGAAGAACCTGCAGCAACTATGGCAGCAATGCTCTACTGCCATTTGGCTGACTGTGGAAATTACAATTTGCACACGCGCCCAGCCGGGCGTTGATTGTGATGCGACTGTGCTGAGTAGGTAGACTCGGATGTGCTTTTATTATTTACTAAGCACATTATATTTGATTTCGTCTTCCTATTCTTATTCTTAGAGTTTAAGCTACTGTGCTAATGTGTCATCGTTTTGTGCCTTGCTTAGAATTACAGAAGATTAGCATTTACATATTTTCCTGCTGTGTCATTCGACACAGTTAATTGTATGCACTACTGGAATATTCCATTTGAGTTTTCATTCGATCACATGAATGTGACAACTGCGCTGATAATTTATGACAATAGACTTTGGCGAAACACACCAGCGACCACTTGACTACCAAAGTGCCGCGAATTGGACATGCATCGTGCTTTCGATGTTTATCTTTGATTGTTTGCCTATCTCCTATGTGCAAATTAGTAGTGTCCTATCAGCTCGAGCGAATCGTCTGGTCACGGCTTCCTTGTTCTGAAGTTGTCTGTCTTTTGCTCTCTGTGACCCTCGCGACTTGAGGCTGACGATTTATCGGTATTGTCTCAGTGACCAACAGCTGTCGACTTCCGTTCGGCAGTTCCCAAGGACGAACACTACTTGCTTCAAACACAAGAGGAGGCAAAACTGGTTTGTCCTTTCAGGCAGCACTGTTGTCATTTATCTGTCTATTGACCCAACCATCTTCTGCATTCTCAGCTCTGCATCACAGTGCCCCGTTTTAGTGTCCACTGTGCACTAGCTGCTACACTGTCATCATTTAGTTTATTTAATTTCATCTGACGGACATTTGAATGACACAAAGTGTATATATTCTGCAGGGCAGACAATGGCTTTTTGTATTCCTAAGGTTTTGTTTGTTTTCTCCTTTTTGCAAATTTCTTCGTCTATCTCCTTCTTACACCTTTGTGTTTCCTCAATGACGCCAAACTGAGAGAGAGAGAGAGAGAGGGAGGGAGAGACTGCCGCATCTAGGGGGAAATTCTTTCTCAGCACAGACGCTCACACACACACAATTCGCTTCCTTGTGATTGTTTTGTCAGTGTTTCTGCCAAGGATTGCCCCCTGCGCCAAACACTGGCGCCATTGCCCTGAGTAACTGTGCCTAATAGACTCATTTGAATATTCGAGTTGTAAGTGTCGCGTCACGGTAGAAATTGCCGTGCTGCATTCCAGACCTACTTGCGGCGCAGAGAACAGTAGCCACGCACAGAGAGTGTTGTTGGTAAATTCGTCTACTGGCCGAGTGTTTGTCCCCTTCTTTTCTTGCACCACCATCACGAGTGCACTCGCTCCACATCTCAGCACTATCACAGTGCAGCCATCTCGATTGTGTGCGGCGGTCTCCAGCGAGGGGAGTGTCACCTAGCAGACCTGCAGAGAGTACTGCTGAAGTAATTAGCACTGAAAGAGCGCACTACCATCAGCAGTGCACTGCACACTGACCATTTGCTCTGCATGCCGCATCATTGGCCACTGTGATTGTGCTTGTTTGCTTGCCGGTCATTTGCATTTCCAGTGACCATTTGCCCAGTGCGTGTGTGTGTGTGCCCAGCAAAACAGTGCACTGTGGAATTTACTCCTTCACCTGTTGCTGCTGCTTTCATTTTGGCCACTCATTTCAGTTAATTGCCAACTGTCTCTGAATGCTTGCGCGCCCTCTCTCCTTCTTTTCTCATTTGCTTATCTTTACGTTTGAATCAACAATCAGAGTCAGTTCAGTTCAGTTTGTCAGTTTGCGATTGTCTTTTGGCCTCTGTCTCTCTGTCTTCGTCTGCTGTTTACGTCTGAATTTTGTTTTTTGTTGTTGTTGCTTCTGCTGTTTGAATCACTGCTATTAATAGATGCTCTCTATCTCTGCTCTTCTGTCTCAGGTGTGTACGAGTGTCTCTTGTCTGGTGCTGAGACAGGCGGAGGCAGTCTACGGAGTCTACTTTTTTTTGGTACACAGTCGCGCAATGGCTGCAAATCGAATCTTTATCCCGTTATTGTTTGCCTATCTTTACGCGTTTGTCTCCCCTGCGATTGGAGCTTCTCAGCAAGCTGTCCACTGATCAACATTGATCGAAAGGGGGAAAGCGCAAAGTTTGTGAAGAAAAGAAAGTGATTGATGTAGTGCAGATTGCTGAGATTGCTCATCTGCCAACGCACGCACCCGACCAGTGCACTGGTACAGATCGATCAAAGTCTATTTAATCGAAGTGATCGCTTACGCTGCCCAGAAAGAGTCATCTTCGTTTCAGAATAACTTTCCTTTGTGCCATTCAGCATACACCTTTCTCTTTCAGTACTGAGCGAATAAGCATCAGATTTGAGGTGTTTCAAGTGCCACTTTTTCTCTCTCTCTCTTTTTAGTCATTTCAATTACTAGTCGGCCATTGTCTTGGTTAGAAATCAATTTCACTCGTTTTTTCTTTTTTCTTTTTCTTCTCAAAGACGGACTAGGTCACACTTGAGTTGTCCCAATGAAAAGAGGAGACAAACAGTGCCTGATTGAATTCGATTGTCAATTGGTCAAATGTGAATAAATTAAATTGTGGGGCAGTTGCTTGGTTTGTCTGCACGTTCACCACCTAGGCGTGGGTTTGAACGGCTTCGACTAATTAAGACTTAATTTAAATCTTGATGATGTAAACTTAAAGTGATAGTGAATTGTCTTTGACTTCAATTTTGAAAGAAAGAAGAAATCACCTTAATTGGCAATCAGGACGTGATATAGCGGTAGATAAGGGAGTGTGATTGCCCGCTTTTACGCTTTCACTAATCACATTTTTGTTCTGCAAGAGACAATGACTTTTTGCCTCTTGTAACTGCAAATTTTATTTGAGTGAACTTTCCTCTAGTGAAAGCCTGTTATTAATTGGTTTAATCTGATTTAATTAATGTAATCCTATTGTGGTCGTTGTGGACGTTTTATTAGCCATCATTAGGAGCATTCAATTCTTTCTAGGAATTTGGCCAGTAAAATCATGCATGGAATTCTCGCATTGCTGTCAATGCTCTCTGATTTTTTGTGCTGTCTACTTAAAATGTCTAACTAAATTAAGATGGCTGATCTCGATAGGCACGACCACGACGACGGAGCTGTGCGCTTTCTCAGTTTTGATGAGCATCACCTGACATGTGTGTGTGTGTGTGTGTGTGTGTGTGTTGTCAGTCGACTACGTGTTTGCACACATTTGCTTGCTCTTCTCAAGGTTCATCGGGCGTCATGCTTTTGGCCTTTCACCTTTGTTTTTGTACTGTTTTTGTCATTTTTCCCTTTGTATCTCCTCCTGCGGCGCCCTATCTCTCTTGGTATCTATCAGTGCACACTTCTGTCGATTAATCAGTGACTACAAAGCTTCAGTGCCGCCATTCGCAGAGTCGGCGGGGTCTGTCGGCCAGAGAGCGTCCACTCGAACCTTCGATTGTCTTTGCGCTTGTGTGCCCAATCGCAACTGCTTCACTTGATTTTGATTAATTTTTGAGCTGTCTTCTCCTTCTTCTCTGGCTGCTCTTTGGTGCACTGTGTGACAAGCTGTATTTGGAGCAGTGCAGGTCCTCTCCTGCCGTCCACTGTGGTTCCCCCTTACAGTGTATGACAATTGCTGATTAGCGGGCGCGCACACTCCTTCTAAGCCTCGATTCTTAGTCTGCACCAAACAGCTGATTTACTGCTACCATTTATCACTGCTCTGGGTGACCTTCAACTGATGCTGCCGCTGCCGCTTTACCTCTTCGACTAATGAGGGCTGATCCTTATTATAGTAACCTTAAATTGAGATTGAGATATGAGAAAAGCAGCTCTACCGGAAACTCTTTCAGTTGTGTTTCATCGTAGTCATCCTGTTGATGAAAGCGAACAGACACGCAACTGCATTTTGTCGACTTTGTTGTTAATTACCGTTGTCTGACTAATTAATATCTTGCTACCTATTCAGCCAGCACTCAGATACAACATGCAACTTTTTTGGCGACAAGTTCTCAGTTCAATCGTTTTCTCCCAGTTTGTCAGCTGCTTGTAATCACACTGATCACTGAATGATTGGCCATTTCAGTTACACAGCACCTGAGTGAGCACCTTGTCGCTCTCTGCTCAGTGGTACTACTGCTGCGTCGTGTCTATCTCTGTGTGACCTTTAATCTGTATCAGTATGGCCATTTTCTCCGGCTGTACAGCTCCATTGCTTTCCGCTTATCACCTGTTGCACCGTCTGTCTCCCCTTGCTTTCTGCCGAGTATCCTCTTTAATCAACTAACCTTTATTGAACTAAAAAATTCTCCCTCCTCTTTCCCCAGTGCTCGACTTTTTTGTTGCATTTATTTTGATCCTCTAAAGTGCGCAAATCACAGACACATTGGAGAGTAACGGAGACCTAAATGCTTAGCTCTTTTCTCTCAGTTCAAATTAGTTTTTTAATTATTTACCATGCACTTTACCCTGTGTGTGTGCATGACGCTTCTCACTTGGCCAGTACCGCTTCTGGGTTGGTGGTGGTGGTGGTGGTGGTGGCTGTGAGCAGCACTTTAGGCACTGTAATGAAGAGCAAACTAAGACTCCAATGACGGTCACTTGTGGCCTGAGCGGTTTCTCTATTCGAGCTCATCCGTGTGTCTGAAATATATTTAGCCTTTGCGTTCACTCACTTCTGCTCTTGTGTCGGTTATTAATTGTGGCCATATTAATTTTAATACCGTTTAATGACGCTGTCCGTAGTCTTGGCCGTCCATAGTCGTCTTGTCGTACTTCACCTTGATTACGACTCGCATCACATCGAAAAGTGGTGCCTTCATTTTGTTGTCTCCTGCCCGAGCTGTTGCTGCTGTCCCCTCGCCCCGCCGGCTGCTGGCTATCCTTAGCCGTGAATTTTGTGCTTTTTCTTGCGCTTCTTTTCACCGCTCATTCACTCTCTTATCTAGGGTCTGCCATAGACTAAACGGTGCTGTTTATTTATGCGATGTTTTGTTGGCAATTTTTATTACCTACCAATGCCAGCAAAAGTGGTGTGAAGGAGAGAAAAGAAGAGTCATGAAAAGGAGGCATCTTTTTCTTCTTGCTACACATCAGTGAGCCACCATGTTCAATAGAAGTGCCCACTGGATGGACACTGCTGGCAATGGCATATATCCTTAGCACGTCTACGCTTACTTTAATCTGCCTCTGAAGCAGCAGCCTTTGTGGAAGGCAGCCCGAGTCTTTTCAGTGAATGGCTGAAGTGTTTTTGCCAGTTTTCTAACCTAAATTCACTCAATTTTGAATTGGCCAGTCACTCGACCAGCTCTGTGGTTGTGTGGCAGTTCGTGGCTACAAACTCTGCTTTTTTTAATGCGTAGCATCGCAATGACGGCACAATGCTTCCAGTTGCCATTGGTCAATAGTTGTGGTGTGTGTGTGTGTTTGTGAGTTTGTGTGTTAAACCCGTAATCAAAACTTACCACTGTGCGAATGTGAGCGGGGTATTTTTAGTGTGCCATTCACTGTGTCGTGATTTGCGGCATGTCCTGTCGCGATGAACGGTTGTGCCATCGAATCGATGCTCAATCGCTCACATGATCATTTCAAGTGGCCGCAATCTGGTCAATTAAAGGCACACACAGCCAACTTAGACACTACTTCTTTTTTAGTATGTGTACACAAAGCCAGCAGACAAAGAGAGTGAGAGAGGTGACTGCTGCTGCTGCTGCTGAACTTGAGTGCCATTTTATTACCAATTTACCTGCTTTCGGACATTGGAGAATTAAGTTTCCATCCTTTCGTACGACAGTGGTGTGTGACCTGCTTGCACACACAGACGGAGAGATGGTCGCTGGTTGAGTCGGTGTTGGAGGATGGTGCGCTGGTGCTTCAATGTCGTGACATTGCTCGTGCTGCAACACTGCTCCACAAACACCACCAATGTCCACCACCAGAACAGACTCTGACATTACCAAAGTCCTCCTCACACATTGACATTGCTGTTCTGTCTCTCCTTCTTTGCAACTCAACTTTGTCAGTGTGTGTGTGTGCATATTAGCGGGCATTATTTCTCGCTACAGTTACTCTATAAGCAGCTGCTCTCCTTTTCTTTTCTCGTACCTTCTCTGTTTCGTACCTGCACTCAGCAGTTGATGTTAGCAGCTGCAGTTGATGCTGCTGGTTATTGCGACGGTGGCAGTGTCTGCACTTGTGCTACGATGGCGTCATACTGCCACCGTTTCTGCTCTGCTCACCTGTCGATGTGCTGTACAGTTTGTGGTGTTTTCAGTGCTTCTCTGTACATCGCTGTCTTGTGTTGATTTACGAGCCCCAGTTTGAGCTGGAGCTAAAGTTCACGGGAAGCGACTAGCCTCAATGACTTTTTAATAAATGCAAAACCTAGGCTTTAAATTAAAGTAAGGCGATTTATGCGCCCAAGACTGGCGGCTGACAGACTCGAGCTGACCACTGGCACATGGCCAGCCAAGTGTAAGCCACCTGTGTACCGTTAAATTCTTCAATGTAGGCCACCTACTTTGTGATTCTTAGAGGGAGATCTTCAGATTGCTCTCAATTTGCCCGTTTGCATTTTTGTGGTATTTCACCTTTACTCTCTGTGTGTGTCATTTGAATGCAGCTGAAGTGTTGTGCTAATCCGATGGCAGCAGGCGCACAAAATTCTTCAACCTGTTCAATCTTGTGTCCAACAGTCAACCCCACAGTCGACACTCTTTTTCGTTCATCCATAAATCAAGCAGTTGTTCGCACTTTTAGAAACCTTTTTAAATTTTTCATTTCTTTCCGATTAATTTGATAGTGAATAGCACTCGGCAGAAAGGCAAATGTCGCTTCAGCAAGTGCCTCTATCCTGACAAATAGCCAAATAGGCGACTTTGAAAGTGGTCAACTTTGTTAGTCTGAGCTGTAGTGTGTTGTAGGAAGTCTGCCGACTGCAGCAGGTGTAGCATTTGATTGTGGTGTGGCAAGCGTACCAATGGGGAGCACAAATCGAGCGGCAACGGTGACATATTCGACAGTGCTCGCCGAAAGGTAAGTCTGTCGCCCTCTCCCCACTGCTGCTCTGGAATGACGTGTGCCACAGTGGTAATGGCATCAGTAATGACATGATTAATGATCGATGCTAATGTGTCACACTTGTCGCTCAGCCTCACCACTGACGTGTGCCCCCGTGTGTCGATGTCGCCATCATTGGTGAGGTGTGTCCGGGACACAGCCTAAGCTTCTGCTGTACAGAGCGCTCTCCCTCCCTTCTGACTGCTGATAATTCTGCTGTCATTGCACTGCTCTTGACATCACTGTGACTCGCCCGAGCATTTTCTCTCTCATTTTGCCCTGTGCATTGTGCAAATGTCATCGTCTGTTAGTGCCTCTTTTCCCTTTGTAGATTACCGCTTGGTTCAGAAGGAGGGGGACTTGAGAATGAGAAAGAGAGTGAGTGACTGGTTTGATTTGCTACAATAATAGTACTCTGTGCTGCACACCTCTTCGATAGTTTTCATGTGAGCGCACACACACACTTGTGGATGCTGTAAATCATACCAATGCTACAAACATGCGGATGCTTGGCACGCGGAGGCACTCAATAGTTTTCCTTTCTTCCAGATAAATGCTGTAGTGTGCAATCATTCTGCACAATGAGCTTGCTGACAATTAGACCAATTAGCGCGATTGGCGTTTCTGTTTACTGCTCGGTGCAAAAGCAACCTGCTCGGCTGTAAGGCATTCTATGCTGTGTTTCAAGCATCGTTTTTGCTAAATTGAACTGAGGTTTTCAGTGTTGACACTTTGTTTATGTTCTATGAACTTGAGTGACAGTTGTTGTCGGTGCATGCCTGGTGGTGGTGGTTACCAGGGAATGAAGTGGCATTGCTTAATCAGGAAATACAAAAGTGTATGAGTGTCTGCATCGATTAAACTGATGCGTACATGTAGTCAGTGTTTATGGCCATTCACTCTGGCTATGCTCCACTGGTGCTCTTCTCTAACTGTTGCTGTTGAACCTGCGGAGAAGGGAAAGTTGGAGGAAGCTTTGTTTTGCAGACTTTCTCATCTGCCTGTACTCATCGGTGTCTTACCTTGGGTGGCAAGAAACCTAAGTTGGTCAATGTCGACTGTTTGTGGGGTGCCATTGAATGCGATACGTCACTCTGCTTTGATGTGTCATTGCGCCAGTGTTTGCACTTACAGCAACATGTGACCATCTGTTTTTTATTATCTCCACACAAGATTATCCTGTTTACGCTTTTTACAGGCTGCACTAAATATAAAAGTATCTGTTTTATATTTTCTGATTTACTAGAACTTTTGTACTAGTGGGATTCTTTAGAGTGAGTTCACTCAAGTGATAAAGCATATGCGGAAAATTGAGCAGTTGTGACAGAAGAAAGAGAATGAAAATGCAAAATAAAGTGATTGTCACGGCGAAGTTGATTGTTTTCGATTGATTCGTGAGTGAAGATCACTATCATGGCTTCTGTGATGGAAAGATCTTTTGTTGATTTCTACTTTGTAATTTAATTAACTGTGATGGTTTTAGGTGCTACAAAATAGCTGTTATTGTGAGAAGGATAAATTGCATCTTTGCTGCTAGATGTTACAGTAATGATCAGTTGCACTCGTGCAGATAAAAATGATAACACTTTTCGTTTACAAATTCTCAATCATTGATTTGTTTATGACAAGTTCTGGTTAACTTTAGGTATACAGTTGTTTTTTCAACATTTGTTTAGTTGCAAGTACAAGTTTCTGTTTTAATAAAAACGAAAGCAATTTGCACATACAGTCATTGATCACCTGTTTCCTCGTTCAGTGTCCTTCTTATTATTCAGACAATATGCCGTCTGCCAATGGCAGACGGCATATTGTCTGAATAATTGAAATGCTATCAATACTCGTTAATTGCAGATGCCGCACTACTTCTCCTCCACATTGGTGCTCTGTTATTTGCGCGTGTATTCTACTCTTGAACACTGAAAATCTCCCTTTTTCTCGTTTTCACTACCTTTTCCGGCAAAAGTGCACTTCACGAGTGAGGACAGTTGAAACTGGTACATCATTGATGACCATTCTTTTGGGAGCTCTGCTTTTGTGTAATGAGAGTGATTAATAAGTGCGGCACTTGCTATCGATTGAGTCAATTGTGAATCAATTGCAGTGTCGTTGTACGGCGTGCTTGCACTGAAAAAACTCTGGATCAGTCAGTCACGAACTTTACACCTTTGCCCCTTTCAAAGAGCTTTTAAATGGAAATTTCATCATTTTTTTGCTGTTCTAATGTGCCCTTTTTCAGTCTAACATTTTCGTTAATTTATGTTGAATTCTTTGTTCTCTCTGTAAAAGCGTTTGTTTCTCTAACTCCTCCTTTTGACGTTTTTTTAAAAAATTTTGGGTAGGATCCTAAGCCGATGTCAGTGTTCAATGACTATATTTTGGCACTCTTTACTGCATTGCTCCAGTTCCTCATCCGTTTACTGTAGCACGCAATAATTAATTAGCAGATTATATCAACCTGAAAAAGTTTGACTGCCTCAATTGTCCAGTGACGTTCTTAGACCTTTGCATCACTTTTCTCACTTTAGGTGGCCCTTCTTTCACTAATTTGGCCGCCTTTGTCTGTGTTGTGTGTCTTTGGTAATTGGCATTACTGTGCGAAAGAAGTCAAGTGGTTTTCTGGTTGACTGTGTGCTAGTGAGTTAAGTCTTCTGGCAGGACTCGTAACTGTCTTAGGCTGTCTCCTTTTTTTCCTTCACTTCATTCACCGCACCCTTTCGTGCGGTCAGTCACTAAGTCCTTCATTAGCGGTATTAAAAGAGGACAGATGGACAGAGACAGTCTACGAGAAAGACAATTTGCCCACCGAAGTACGGCTCAGGCTGATGATGAGGATGCAGGTGAAGGAAAAGAAGGAAAGGCTGCCATTAAAGTAAATCAGTGGCTGTGTGGCACATTTGGCGAAATCGCGCCGTATTGCCGGGAACGGGGCAGCACCATCTCACATCTACTGCTGAGCGGCAGTTTACAGTTTACAGTGGCTAAATATCTGGCAAAATGATTATCCCCTTTCAAATGTGTCTGTGAATTACGCTTCAATCACACAGCTGCAGCTTCGATTGTTTTTATCAACTCTCGCTTTCCCTTCTCAGTCGTCTCTTTTCACCCGCCATTAGTTTGTCGCGGCCAATTTGTCAAATTGCTGCCCATTGTGCGCTATCGTTGATAATACTTTGTTTTGTAATTGCTTGCTGGGCTATTCGCTGTCAGGTTGTACAGTTTCAGTGGTCATGCGTTTTTGCGGCTTTTGAAAGTGCTTTTGGCTGCGTGTTGACGTATGTGTCGGCGGCGGGGACTACTTGTGTTAGTGGTTTCGATTTCTAATTAGCCCGTTATTGCCTCATTACGACACTTTGAAACGTGCCTCAGCCTGCAAAATTGTCTGTTGGTAGTTTCTCTCGCTCCCTTTCCGTATGTTTAATTAATTTGTCAAAGTGCACCGGAACAATGTTGTGCGACTCCTGTTGATGCTGTCAGTAATTTGGTCCAGGTAGCTTGAGCTTTCCAACAATAACAACTGGTCCATCATCCAATTGTGCTCACTGTCTTTCTCCCCTTCTCAATGCCTCTCACTTGTCTTCTTCAGTGGCACTGTCAGGCAGTGCTTTTGTTTGTCTGTTTGTGTGTATGTTTATCTTCTTGAATGCTGCCTCTCTGTCCTCTCTCTCACTCTGTCATATTTCCGCCTGCCGAAACTGTCTCTGCTTGCAAATGATTGTGTCTTTGTCACTCGGCGCCTTCAGCAGGCAGCCTGCGCTGCTTTGTCTTTTGTTGCTTTATCATCTGAGCACATCTTCATTTCACACTTTGTCTCTTTCCTTCCCTTCTGTTTTCCTCGGTAACCGAATACACCGATCGTCATGCAATTGTTTCACTAGTCCTCCAATTGACTGACAAACAGTTAATAGGTCTTTGGTCATTCTCTATTGCACCTTTTGAATCCGAAGGTACCTCTTTTTCTTCATCTGGCGACATCACCTGATCACTGATGCGTTCAACTGCACGGCTAGATTTGGTGAACAGTGAGCAAGGAAAGCCCACCTGTTCACCTTTATAAGCCATGCCGTTATCGATGGGCCAAGTTTGGTTGTTGTTGATATTGACATTTGCCTTGTAGGTGGAAAGTTGTCATTGTTTCTTTGTTTCTCTGCCCCGTCTGCACAGTTTCATCAGAGCCTGCTGCTATCGCTCCATTGATCGCCTTTATTGTATCGAAATGTAGGTTAGTTTGATTTCGATCAAATGTACTCAATGTTCTATCGATTTCAAGGCAATCAGTGCCATCGTGATTCAACTAAAAGTGAACACCTTATCGTTGCTAATTTTTGAGCAGTTCAACTGTTGGCTCATCAGTAGCTGAATATTTGCTAAAGTGCTTTCCCTTTACCAGTTTATTTAGTTATTTTTCAATGGCCTACTTCTTCAACTGTCTTGATCGGCGACAGCCATGACTTTTAGCAAGTATTCGATAATAGGACCAATCTGATTTTCTGGTACTGTATCACTATTGTGCCAGCATATGCACTCGCATTGTTCATTACTATTCAGTTTATTGCGATTGCCACTGCCATTGTGGTTGCCTTCACTTACCGACATTTTCCCATCGCCTTTAGCAGTGCTGTGCTGTTCTAATTATGCACAGGTAATTTGTCGTTTCGAGGCAGCCACAATTACCAACAGCTGACCATCACTGCAGACTGTCCAATTAATGACAATTATTGATTGAACTGCCACTTTCTCCAAATGCTCTAAGTACTCTGAAAGCAGTTTTGCTCTCTTTTCGCTGCTTGCACTTTTGTTTGCGATGCTGCAAAAATTTGTTTGCTCAAGCATCTAAACTAGGGAATGACTGAGGCGTCTGTCTCTGAATCACTCATTTTGCTTTGAACTGTGTGCACTTGCCTTCAGTGACCATGTTCAATGTCTTTATGTTTGCCTGACTGTATTTTGCTATTTCAGGACTTTGTATGTATGCACTAACGGAGACGGCAGTTACTTACGCTGTCGCTCATTTCATTTGCACCCACTCACACTCCAGACGCTGCACTGCACTCTTGCGCTCTTCATATCGATTGATTTGAATAATGCGTCTAATGTAACATGCCGCAATTGTGTCTCGCTTGCCGCAATGTGGTCGCTGCTGATGATGGTGGTGGTGGGTGAGTTTGAGTCAGACGCCACTTGCTTTGAGCTAAGCAAGTGTTAATTATACGTGAAATGATCTCCCTGTGAATTGAGATTCATTTTTGCCCTCCAAATGTCAGTCAGTCACTCAGCTGGTGGCTGCCTGCTTACTCTCTCACTCAAAAGGTGCACGTGCTTTTTTTCCTGTAAATCAAAACTGCTCATCATTACGTTGGTCGATCGTCTCTTTCCCTCTTTCCTTCTTTCCCCTCGGTCTACTTGACCAATATATCTGTGTAGTTTGTTTTTTATTGTATTTGAAATTGTTCACCTTTTTCAATATCTACAGTTTAGATGAATACGGTGACGAACTTGAACTGCGTGCTCTCTCTCTTTTCCTTTTGCACCTGCACACAAAAGCAGACACACGTGCACACAGACAAACTCTTTCCCTTGATGTAATCTATCCTTTATTCTGCTGACCTTTTGATCTTTTTGTTGGCGCTCACTCTGTTACTCCTCCTCCACCTCCTTCTTGCTGTTGTCATGCTTCTCGATGTATGTCACGAATCATTTCTGCTCATCTGTAGGCCAATTCATTATCACTCGGTGACTGCACATTGCGAGCACACTGCACAATAAACAGCGGCAACCTTAGCCCCGAAAAGCGCCTGTGCACGTCTTTCACGGCAAAGAAGTAGTGTAAATATAAATGGCCAGTTCGATTGAAGTGGAGCCGATGTGGTGGAGCCACGCGGATGTGAGTGTATCGGGATCGGGTGTGCTGCTTAGTTTCGGCTGATTAATTTGCACACAGTAGAGTGAACGCTGTCAAACAAAGTGTTGCTAAATGTGCGCTCAAGCAGATGTTGTTGCCTTGTGTTTAGTCACTGGTCGGCATCGGTGGTGGCTCTGTGCTGCTATGCATGTTCCAGCCATTCCACAGCAGCAGCATTTAGCCTCTAAATTGAGCCACCTACACGTGTCCATCAGTGTGTGTGAGTGTGTGAGTGTTAGTCAGGCGTCGATCAGACAGTGTCTGCCGAAGAGTGAACTACATATTTGTTTTCTTGAGAACCACATGTGAACCATTGAACTGTACTCACTCTGATACTGTGCTCAAGTGGACTAGGACAACATCTGAGCACTGTTTTAATTACCAGGAAGACCCTACCTACTGAAATGACGGGCACTTTTCAGGTAAATCTGGCAAACTGTAATTTGTCATGCTAGATTGTTGTTTTTAATTTTGTCTTTTGGTAATTAATTCCCGGTTTCTTTTTTGTGCAATCATTTTCTTTTTATTTGTTTGAACACAGGACTTTTATTGCCAAAGCATTCTAAAGTTTTATTGAAATTAATTTGCATCTTGATTTCTCGCGAATTGTTTGCATTTGCACCTTTGACGTCTGTGATCGATTGGCTTGAGTGATTGCTATCCCGTGGAGGCAATTGATTAGTCCGTCGTCTTGTGTTGTCTTCTGTCTTCGGTCGTTCATTAGCAATTCGACTTGGTCTCGTGGCTGCTGTGTTTGTGGCTGCCGATGTGTGTGTGTGTTTGTGTGCTGGTGTGTCTCGGCACAATGGGCACCATTGAAGATGTTCGATGTGCTCGAAGCGGGCACAATGCACATCATCTGTAGACTAAGTGTGATGATGACTTTATTTGGCGCGATGCTAATTGCCGAGTGACCATGTGCCCTAACGATGTTGCGCGCAACTTTTTTGCTGCTGCTGCTGCTGCTGTATTGTGTGCTCTATGGCCATTCGAATGTGCCTGTGTGGTGTGTGTGTTTGCCTGTGTGCATGTCCAATTGCGCGTGCATGACTAACCGATGATGGGCCAACAAGATGCAAATACGTTCCACCAAAGTACTTGTCAATGTACTTCATTATCGAGCTAATTGCCCAACGCCAGAATACTGCTGGAACACATGTGTGTGCCAGTGAGAATTGCCATTTACTTTTGAACTTTCTCCATTTCTCAGTTATCACTTTGTGTTTGAACACTCTCCAGTCGAGAGAATTATCTAGTAAACGAGCTTCTCATCGACTGATGATGCTATGCACTTGACACTTCACTTTTGATACAACTTTATTTAACATGACGTGCCATCATCCTCCACCCCGTGCTTGACAAGAGTGTGATGAGATTGCAGACTGCAACATGTTCACATTTTTAGACCTTGTTCAGTTCCTCGTTGCATTATGTTACGGTCTGCACAACAATACTGCTAGCTTTGCGGTTGGTAAAGCTGTAATACTGAGAAAAGGTATAAAGGTTTCCTTCCGATATCCAACTGTTATGCCTCCCTGTAGACATCCATTTACCTGTTGCTCTGCACTTGTTGCCGTTTTTTCCTTCTGTTTCTTTACGCCATCTCCATCACTGCGCACCGTCTTCAATGTCAATGTCAAGTGTGCCCTCAGAGCACTGGTGTTGATGTTTTATTGTTCTCCCTGCCTCTCCACTGTTCTCCACTTCTTGTTTTCCTTTGAACCAGTCACATTCTGTCTGCTTAATGGTCGCCTAACTGATCACCTGCTGATGTGCGCTTGCCCAGCGATTAATGACCGTTAAATGGCCGCTCTACAGACTGCGTGTGCAGATAGTGTGCCTTTTCTCTGTGACAATAATGCTGATCATTAAAGGAGGATTGAGGAGTGCAGTCTCTGTATGTGTTTCGTCTCGTTATCTATTTCTTCTAGCAGTCGCACCATTAGGACTGTTTTGTCTGCTCATGTTCATATAATCAATTCGCCCCAGTCATTACTATTAAAATTGAAGCGCAGCCCAGACAAACGAGCCATCAAACGATGCCTGGAATTTACTTCCTACCTTTAGAATCATTATTTGTGTTGTACTAATCTTTGTTTTATCATTTTTTCTTTTATCTTTTCAGAGGAAAATTCGCCCAAGTTCGTCGAATCTGTCACAAGGAGACGGGCATTCACTACGCTGCCAAGAGCATCAAACGACGGCGACCACGCTGTGGCGATGTCACCAGCGAGATTCTTCATGAGATTCGTGTCCTCCTAACGTCTGAACACTGCAATCGAGTCATTGATGTGCACGAAGTGTTTGAAACACCGACCGAGTACATCCTCGTGCTTGAACTGTAAGAACTGCTTGACTAGGCTAAATTAGGCATTCAATAACACTTTTGTTTGTTTGTTTGCACAGAGCAAAAGGTGGCGAGTTGCAGCAAATACTGGACGAAGATGAGCGCATTGAAGAGAAAATTTGCCGGAGACTGTTGCGTCAAATTGTCGAAGGAGTCCGCTTTCTACACACGCACAAGATTGCCCATCTTGATCTGAAGGTAAGTCAATCCGTTGTTAACCCTACTGCAGCAATCACGGTCAATGTCAGTCCCTTCCTATTAGGCAGAGTGTACTACTTTATTTGCATCATTAATGCTTTGTGTGATTTAAATCGACTGCAAATCTCTATATTTATTTGTTTGTTTAAGAATAGGCACAAATGAATACTGTTTCTTTGAGAAGAGTAGTCAAACGCGGAAGTAGTGCACGGATGCCAACTGCGTGTGTGTGAATGTCAGGCATCTTTGGATAAAAATCGGCCCTTTTGTGCCGACTGCCTACCAAACAAACACTCGGCATGTGGCATCCTCTGAATAAACTTGAGTTTCTTGAGAACAAATAGCAAAAGCGCGGCGTATTTGTGTGCGAATGTGTTTGTTTGCAGCCGCATTCTGTTTGACTGAAAATAGAATGAACTGCATGAGCATTTTTGGGGTAGAATTATCTTTGCTGGCATTTTTGTTGTATTCTATGCTAGATTTGCAACCGTTTTTTTGAAGATGTTACTAGAAGTGTCAATGAAAGCAGACTATTGATCGATGCTTTTTCTTCTGTCCTTTTTTGGCAGAGATTGCATTATTTTTGTTACCGGTAGTGTCTCAGAAAAGTCGTAAAAGAAGGAAATCCTTGCCGCATCGCTTGCCTCCATAAATGTCATTTTTTAGAATATTTTGCCCGGCTTGCTTTTGCCGATATTGTTAGTCCAAGTTCAGTGAACTGATGAGGCTCGATTTATGGATTACTTTAAATGAGCAACAAACAAGTGCTTTCTTTGAAAAGAAGTATTCAACAGCAATTGCGTTGGCGTTTGCTTTGTTTCATTGACTCATTAATTAACTGTAACGTCAATTTTTTCAGTTTAATAAACTTGACTATGATTTAATTTGCTCGTTGGTGGTTAATTAAATTAAAAAATAATTTGCATTAACTTATCTTGTCTTTTTCCATTTTCAGCCTCAAAATATTTTGCTAACTAATCCACTGCCAGATGGTAATGTGAAGCTATGCGACTTTGGCATTTCTCGATACATTTCCGAGTCAGCTGAAATACGAGAAATTATGGGCACCACTGATTATATGGGTAGGTGGTTTCCAGTTGCTGGCACTCATTCAAATTCTAATTTGGCTAAAATTGCATTTCAGCGCCGGAAATTTTGCAGTACGATCCTATCTCACTGGCTTCGGACATTTGGTGTATTGGCATTGTCGCCTATGTGCTCCTTTCAGGGCACTCTCCATTTGGTGGCAACGAAAAGCAGGAAACATACTCTAATATCACAAGTGGGGCACTAGAGTTTCCAGATTCACTATTTGAAAATGTGTCAGAACAGGCTAAAGACTTTATTCGTCGTTGTCTAATTCGCGATCCTTGGTAAGCTTTGTTTACTTTTGATTTGGTTATATTTTGAACATTTTTTGTTTTCAGTGAGCGAATGACATGCGATGAATGTCTGGAACATGAATGGATATCAAATGATGATCTGAAATTAGAGATAATTACTACTAGTTGCGAAGAAGTGGTGGTTCTGACCAACAACGGCGTCGCTTGTGATGGCGAGAGTAACAAGGAAGAAGTCAAGTTTGACGCGAGCTTTACAGAGAAATGTGCTTCAAACATTTCAGTCTCTACACTTGATAAAGTAGATTTTCTTGGACTTGAGCAGCCTCTGTTACTCTCTGTCAAAGCTCAACAACGAAACGATGTAGATCAAAATTCTTGCTGTGATACTCAATCTGGTCATGTGAACACTTCCAATAACGTGGAGATGGACATTTCAAATCAGCCTCTGTCCTATGAAAGTGACAAAGAGAACGTGGAGGTGGTGGACACACTGGCTCAGACTGCGATGGTCAATGTGCAGGAGACGGAGATTACGGAGCAGCAGCCAACTGACCAGACGAGCAACATCAGCTTTAGCAATCTCAACTCTTTCTACAAAAGTCACAAACGACTGTCTTCTGATACCTTCCCCAGTTCAGACCACCAAAAACTCATTGCTGTAGTCGCGTCCAGTTCAGCATCCAACTTGAGTGCTCTGAAGAAGTACACCTCTGAAAGTGCCATGTCCACCGTAAAGGCCGCTAATGGCTCACAGCCTGGAGACTCGCAGCAAGAATCGGCTCAGAGACTGGTCCGTTTTTCCGGTTCTAATCGAAATGACTCTAACAATAACTTGATGAAGGATCACTCTGCACCTATTCAAGTGCCCATCGTTGTGGAGGCATCCAATGGGACCGTGTCAGTGAACAGCAGTGGAGAAACCTCACCTCCTTCGACTCCAAACAAAAAGATCTACCTGTCCATTGACGACTCCTTCTGTCACTTTGGCTCCTCTAGCTCTGAAACCTCCAAGTTGATGTTCACTAAGCTGCTTCCTTCGTCCATTTTAACTTCACCAAATGTCACCACCACCACTACTGCTGTAATGCACAGCAGTTCAACTGGTGCTTGTAGTAAAATTCGTTCAGTGTCAGTTGAACGCCTGAACACTTGCGCCCGAGTTGAAGCGAGCAGTGCCAGCACCAAGGCCATTTCTTGTTTTGACACAAAGATGGACCAGATTTTCAGCTCCGAACCGTGCCAGAACTTTCAGTTCTCTTCATCAACCACCATCTCCTCATCGTCCACTTCGTCTTCTCTATCATCTCTCGTATCTACCATCAACTTTACTCGGGTGCATCAACAGATGAGCTCACAGGTGTCATCGCCTGGTTGTTAGAGCTGAGTGCAAGAAACACTTTACACTAAACCTTACTCCATCTACACATAATCCCCGTCTTAAATGATGAAAACACCCCTTACGAACCCACTACCTTCTTTCGGGCTGGACTGTTTTTATTACTATTTATTAAATCTCAAGTCCCTTTTTTCTTTACTATTTATTTTCACATTTTATCATTGAACATGTCAGCATACAGCTTCTCTTTATCTATCTTCACTATACATTCTTCTCTTTACATGTACATTTGTATTACTCGATTGATTCGAATTCAGCCTTAACTTTGGAAAGAAGTGGCATTGTATTTTATTAAAAATTTTTAGTTATTACAAGCATTGGGTTTGGATTGATTTAATTACTGAAATGATTTGTCAAAGATATAGAATAAACATTGACAAAACTCTTTAGACGCGTTTAGCTTCCTCAATGAGTGCCTCTATATCGGGAATCAAGCGGTCAGGAAGGAATTTCTGATCGTATCGCTTCACAGGGTAGCCAGTTCGAGGAGATATCAAAAACTTTTCAAAGTTCCAACGAATGTCACGCGAGTTTTTAGGCTTGTAGAGAAGCAGCTCTTCCTTGGCGCTAAATCGAGTTCGAGTCGATGGGCAGCACCGCTAAGATAATTATAGGCAAGTTTAAGTAAATGAGCAGGATTGTTTTGTTTCGTTTTGCTTACCTTTAGGAAAGAGTAGATTGGATGACGGTTCTCGCCATTGACATCAATTCGTTTGGTCAGAGGGAATTTCGGCACAAATCCTGCGGTTGGAAAAGGTTTGTTTAGAGTTAAAGAATTTGAAGAAAACTGTATTAATTTTTGCACAAACCTTTGCCTGGACGGACGTACTTGATGGCGTTAAAGATTTCCTCAGCATCAGAAGTGGGTTCTTGCTGCAAAGTTTTAAAAATGTTAGTTTGCATTAAATGAAAGTATCAGAAACCTACGTTGTCGAACTGATTAGAAGGGAAAGCCACAATAATCAACTTATCGCCAAACTTGTCCTTGAGCTGGTTGTACAGCGGATACTCAATAGTGGACTCACAGAAGGTGGCTACATTGACCAGCAGAAGGGGCTTGCCGCGCAACTGAGAAAAGTCGAGAAGACCAAGACTCTGGTTGAGGTAGGGAATACTGTACTTGTAGATGCTGTCATCGTCAGTTGGAGCTGCACACGAAACCCATGGTCGGTCTGTGTTCTCCTGCTCAAGAGTTAGATAGTGCCCTGAAAGTTGTGGTGTCTTGGCAATGCTCAACGGTTCACCAGTCAGTGGTCGGCTTCGATTCTCCTGCGCCTGAGCCAGAGTTCGCTTGATCTCCTCCAAGTCTTTGTTGATTGAGTCGAGAATTCGGCTGGCATTAGTTAGTGATGGTCGAGTTGATTCGGTAACGTCGCACTGGGCAACTGAGGCCAACAGCAGTGCTCCAGCGAGCAGCAAAAAGCGGAGCATCTTTGGTGTGCTTACTGAAACTCACAAAGATGCAAGTAAAGCTGTCGATGCCCAGTCGGCAGTGCTTTTATATTGCAATTCGGTTGCGTTCCCGATGAGAAACACCACCGCCACCTGAAAGATTGATTACTTTTTTTGACTGAAAAGCGATTGTAGATACCAATCTAACAAAAAACTTGATTTGTCTTCACAACAGATGCTTTCGCTTTCGATGGATAGAAAAAGCACATTACGTGTTAGTAGATTGCCACTCTCTGAAGCCAATGAAAGCATCCCTCTTAAAGAACCTGAATTTGTCAGTGCCTCTCCTCTCTGACCACTGCTAGCCGCTGTGTGGTCGTGTCCTTGGCAACCGACAGACAATTTAAGAGACAATCGGTCATGTAATCAAACACTTACAAAGACGGTAGTAGACATCAGAGCATTATCATTATGTTTCTTCGATCATTTGTTCAATTTTGTTTACTTTTGCAGGCCTGTGAGCATCAGAATCGTGCCGCCCGATTGAGACTGTGAATTAGGGTGCAACAGCAGCACCAGTTGTAGCTTGGCTGTGTTCTAGTTGGCGCACCTTTGAAGAGCAGACGGAAAAGACTCCGGGTGCCGTCCTGCTGCCAAACCCAGGCGCAAACAAACTGATTTATTTAACAGAGAGATAAGTTGGCATCATCACCATCAATGATGGACTCATCTCATTTCTCACTCTCCATTCCGGCGATGGCGATGACCTTTTGCTATTTCTAAAGTGCAAACTTGTACACATCTATTGCAGTAGTTGGAAAAATTCTGTCAAAACAGGCAAAAAACGTTTTTGCGGTAGAACAATAGAGAAAACAATAAAAAGTACTTTATTAAAAAATCGATAGTAAATAAATTATTTTTACGCACTACGAACACAAACATACCTTGAGGAAAAAATTTGATCCATATTCAATTTATCTGTCGCCGGAAAGTTGCTAAAATGACAGTGCTACTTGTTAAGAACGTAAAAGATTCGCTTCAGCCATTCCTCGTGTCAGTGCTGTGACGATGAACCGAATCTTTCGTTCTCAACCAGGAGCATGTCAAGCGTTGAGAGGGCTGCTCGTCGACTGAATCTCAAAGAGAGAAAATGTGCCCGATATTGCCCAGCGACCTGTGGTCTTATACTGTTCCTGATTAGTCAATTATCGTACTACTCTGTCGCTAACTTTCTAAACAATGAATAATTAAAAAATGCGCAAATTGAATAGCAATTAATAATTGATTTGGAATGCATGCTGACAATTGCTTTATTGCGTGCCAACGCAAATGGGTGTAGCAAAACGCAACCAAAACTCAGGTAAATTAACTCATTTTACAAAAATAAACGCAATGATAAGTTTAAAATTTTTATGATAAAAATGACTATGAATTATTGATACACATAAAAAGGTGGACTGTGTAATTGATTGTGCAACAATGGTCGTCTCTTACTGGGGACTGCTCAAGTGGAGGCTTGGCAGCGGTACAGCCGAGCAGCAGACTGGCCAAATACGCTCCAGCTGACTGATAAGCGTGCGTTGATCACTGCGCACTTTGACTTGCTGCAGAGCGGGGAATATCAGTGCCAGTGTGCTCGCCATCTGATCGATACTGGCTGGGGAGTGAAGCAAATTTAAATGCAGCCGCGTCACTGATCGAAGCTGTCTGCCGCCACTTCGCCGGTGGTGCCGAACCGGGTCATTTTCATCTAGCACTTCACAATCGATTGTCAGCTTGAGTGCGTTTAACTGTGGCAGTTGTGCAAGATTAAAGATGATCTCCTCAACTGGAAGCTGAACGGAAACACACGTTGCAAGGTTAGTAAACACAAGGGAACAAGATAATTGTGGTTCAAGAATGAAATAGGACCAGTGTATAAATATGTAATAGACAAAACAATGCACTGACCTGAAAAGCGAAATCAACGTACAGGTACTGTATCGCTTTGAACGATCGGCAAATGGTTGCCAAAGTTGGCTCTAAATCGGCCTGTTCGGTAACACAGAGTGGGCCAATGCTGAGGTGCTGCAGATGGCTGCAAAACGAACCATTTGTCTTCACAACACTGTTCAGTTGATCAGAGGTGAGGAGAACTTTGTCAAGAACGAGACGAGTGCAATGACTTCCTAGTCTGCTGAGTACCCACTCAATGTCGCCGTAGTAACGGACCACTGATAAACTGGTTAGCTGTGGAAAAATTTGCACTTTCGTAAGATCCAAACGGTCGTAAATGTAGAGAAGGTGTAGCTCAGTGAGCCAGGGCAGTGTGTTGATGGATTCGGCCAGATTTTGGTTTGAGAAGGACAGACCGTGCAGTGTTAGGCTGGTCAAAGTGTCAGCCCAAGAGGAGACAAAGTGCGGCGTCTGGCATAACTTAGGCTGGTAAAAATCATCGATCACTATCAACTTTGAGACATTGGGACATAAAACGGGTACATGTCCACAATTGTCATCACTGTCGTCTTCATTAACTTGCCTAATGAAAAGCGTCTCTACCGGTTGTTCCTTTTCTTCTTCTTCTTTTTCGTCAATTGAAGATGCATTGAATGCTCGAACTGACTGTATTTGAAACTCATCACTGTTGTGTGAACAAAGAAGCAGTGCCTTCTTCGATTGGCATAGCTTTTGGATGATGCTGTTCCAGCGGACGCAGACCAGTCGACAGGTGAGCAGCTCGTTGAGAGGAATGCGCTGCAAAATGAGCCAAATAACGTCGTTGCAGGCGACATTCATGGTGGACGACGAAAGGGAAACTGCCAATGACTGCCATCACAGTGAGAGAGTGATAGGGCGCCAAATATTTGGAAAGACACTGTCTGCACATGTGAGTACGTGAGTGAGTGAGGGAATGTGTGTGTATATGTGAAGTGACCGTGTCCAACTATGACACTGAAAGTATCTCTTTTGTTGTTCTGCCCTTTCCTACGCCATTTCAGTCAGCAATGCTGGAACAGCAACAACAGCAGACGATGCAAAACAAGTTTTAACGGTTCCATTTGCAGGCGTTCATTGTACACCCACAGCAAAGCGGATTCATGTATGGCTTTGAATTGAGGGCTGAGAGGTCAGTGCCTTCTCAGTGCCGGAATCGATTCAGCTCGCTCTAGTTAGTCAGAGGTTCCAAGGTCTCTGGCCTTGTGTGTAGGAAAAATGTACACAGATAGCTAAAGCGAAAACCCGTCAATGAAAAACAGTAAGCTCACAACAACAGCAACCTGCGACCTTAGAGGCTACAGTAGTGGCCACTACTGCCAGTGACGAGTAGATATACTGCCGCATGACAATGTCAGCTAACAATCAGCGTCGTTTGACATTGAACAGTGTGCAGCGCAGTGTATTCACTGCAATTACCACTGATTATGTTGCCGCTGAAGGTGAACTTGAACATGGCAGCATTGAGGTAGTAGCACTTCCAATCAAAAGGTTATAAAACGCTAATTTTAATATATTCAATTAAAGGAGAGCAGTTTGGTGGCAATATATCAATTTTAGGTAAAATCTGATACAATGAAAAATTGGCTCTGCTGCCCAAGTGTTGCCCAACGCATTGTAAAACTAACTTCTAAAAGTAATATTGCTCGTACTTGCGTCTGTGTTGTGAGCTACTTTTCTTGATCTTTTTAAAAAAGTTTCCAATCTTTCCACCAAAGCACTTTATTTTACCGGCCAGCTTTTTGAGCTCACGAGAGATCAATTTTCGGGCATTTGGGCGCACAAATAGACCCCAAGACTTCATTAAAGGCGAATAGGTGAGCAGATACTTTAGGGGATTCAATTCAACTATAATCAGTTTCTCGATGATTTTTTCGCCATTTCCCAGCTTCAGCACAGCCGACAATTTAGCAGGCTGCTTTGGATCTTGCTGCGTGTAAGTGATTTCATCAACAACATCATCATCAAATCGATCGTCAAAACCACCCATTTTAATGGGAGCAAACTTGATGCCGTTTGAGCCATCCTTTTCAACGTTCAGCATAATTTCGTTATCAGAGTTTTTCAGCTCTGAAGGTGCTTCATTCTGGCCAGTTACGTACTTCCACTTGCCAACCATTTGGTCAAAGTCAAGACTCTTTGTGGCACACTTTGGTTTCCAGAAAGCAAAAACATTGACTACCATCAGCAAAAACACAAAGACGGAAAAATAGACCATTTTGATCTGAAAATTAGATATCAAAAATAGCAACACTAAAAGTATAATAAACAGCAGAAAACAACGTCAGTTGCATATAAACAAGCAATCAGCTTGGTTTTTCGAAAATTAGATTTCATCAAACGCCAAACTTTATTTTAACTTCTTCGAACAAAAACTCTATGTACAGCTGTATCAGCATTAATCTGGTCAGCAACAAAAGGACGTAAATTAATTGCCTAGCAAACGTGTTTGAAGAATGAGCTATTTCACAGCACACACTACTTCCTGCTGGCAGAGCGCCTCAGGTCCTGCTTTATAAAGTCGGCAGCCCGTTCGCCGATCATCATGGCTACCGGGGCGAGGCCGCCTGAGACGATCTCCGGCACGACTGAGGCGTCGGCGATGCGCAGCCCTTCAATGCCGCCAACGACACGAAACTTGCTGTCCACCACTCTGCCGGCGTCATCGTCTCCGCCCATGCGAGCGGTGCCCACGTAGTCGCCCATGGGCGCCGTCAGCTGGCGGGCCATGCAGCGCAGGTAACTGTCCGACAGAGGCGGCGCTGAGGTGGGCAGTTTGGGCGGTGGTGGTGGTGAGGTGATGGAGCTGTGCAGAATGGTCGCAGGTGAGGCGATCACCGGCAAAAAAGAGGGAGGAGGAGGTGGTGGTGGAGGCACCGGCGGTGCAGAGGTGCTCGTGGTGCCGTACCGAGTGTGCAGCAACTCCCCAGCTCCTCCCAGTGGATTTCGGTCAATGATCACCACTGGCATCAGCGGTCGCCGTCGAACATTGGTGGCCGTTTCCACGACTGCCGTCTCAGGAAGGAGCGTCAAGTCATAGCTGTAGGGGGCAGCTGTCAGCGGTGGCCTTCTCGTGGTGCTCATTCGCCTTGTCGTACTTCGCCGAGTAGTTCGTGGCCGCATCGTCGTTGTAGTGCTTGTTGTGGTGGTGGTCGTGGTGGTTGTTGTTGTGCTCGTTGTCGTCGTCGTAGTCCGGGGAGTCGTCGTTCTTCTCGTGCCAATGGTCACAATGTTTGGATGGCTGCTAATGTGCGGATGGTGGTGGTGATTGTGGTGGTGGTGCAGTGGCCGAAGACTGTACGAGCCATTTCGATTTCTGAACTTGTGATTACTCCAGACGGTCTCTATTTCTTCGTTCTCATCGACATTCACATAGTCGGCCGCTGTGGACACCGCCACCGAGGAGAAGCCATCAATCATGTTCGTTTGGTAGCGAGAATTTAACGTGGTGGCGCCCATCTTTCCTGAATCCTGCATCCAGTATCGCTCATAGTCAGAATTGTAGTTGTTGTTGTTCCACGTTGAACGTTGCTTTCTCGTTCTCAGGCCAAAGAAGCTGCCCACACCGCCACTGCCAGTGTGCTCCTTCTTACTCGAGTCAAAGAGAATTTTGGTGAGAAACGAAGAAACGAATTTGTTTGCCGTTGAGCCGTTCTGCTGCGGTGCCAAAGAAGTGGTAGACGACGTGTAGCTCAGGACAGGATTCATCGGCCAGGAAGTCTGGGGCTGAGGTAGATTCGTCTCGGGAACTTGTGCCACACTTTCGGGCTGCACTTCCGCTGTGGCAGAACCGACCAACACTACAGGGTCTTGCACTTGAAAGGGCGCCTCGTCCTCACAGCCGGGAATGATTGTGTGAAACATTTCAGTGTTGAATGCTCTAAAGGGGCGCGATTGTACATGTCGCAGCGCCTCGTACATTGCCTCCAACAGGCGGTCACGGTCGAGTGGGTGCGCCAGGTAGTTGGGGTTGACCAGCGGAGGGTCCAGCGGATTGGCCGAGTTCAGTCGGACCGTTCCTCGAGACAACGGTTTCAGCAGCACCGGCATAATGGTGAACTGGGTGCGACCTTTGTGTGGTCGGTAGTAGCGGTTCCAGACGTTTTGTCGCAGGTTACTTCGCTGTTCAGCCTGCTCCGCCGTCAGCTCTTTGCTTCCCAGACTGTGCTGGTAGGTGAGGAGCATCAAATCGGGCGACTCGTAGTATCCCGACTCGTAATCCTGGCGCATGTGGTTTGTGGTCGATCCACCCTCGGAAAGTGGTGCAAGAGTGGACTGCGATTTGAACATGGTCGCCGCCACTCGCGCCTCAGCCAGTGGTCCTTTGCCCGTTTGAAAGTACTGCTTCAGCGTTTGCTTGGTGACGGTGCTGCTGGGCGTCACTTCAGAGGGCAGGTCAACGGTAAAGTGCATCCCCAGTGAGCCCACATGGTCGTGCAAGTTCTCGCCCACTGGCAGGTTTGCCACCTCGGGGATGCCGTGCCGAAGGAGCTCCTCTCGCGGGCCAATTCCAGAGAGAAGTAGCAGTTTGGGCGTGTTGATAGCACCTGCCGATAGTATGATCTCCCGCTTGGCATAAACGGTGTAGGACTTCCAGTTACGGTAAAAGCGAACGCCGATTGCCTGCTGCTGATCGAAAAGAATCTGAAAAACGAGCGTGTTGGAGAGAATGTGCAGATTGCGTCGACGTAGATGAGGCTCAAGGAAAGCGGACGCTGCCGAGACTCGCTTTCCCTTGAGTGTGGTCGTCTGCAGAATGGAAGTGCCAACTGGTACGCCGGCATTCAGATCAGCCATTCGATAGCCCGACAGTTTAGAGGTGAAGATGAAGGATTCAAGCAGATGCTGGTACTCGGCAGATTTTTCCAACGGCATCGGCCCACTCACGCCAAAATAGCCTGATTTGGCGCGATCCGGATCGGTTTGGTTTTCATTGCGGATGATGTAGGGAAATGTGTCCTTCCACCCCCACGATTTCAAGCCTAAGGTTCACAATGAGCTTTTAGTACAACTGAGATTATTTGAACAAACGGGGCGTACCGTATTTTTGCTCCCAGGTGTCGTAGTCCTGTGTGTACGGTGGATAAGCATTTGTGAACTTCAGTAAAAGGGCGAGGTCTTTGCCAGTGCGCACTGATCGGCGCATTCGGTTTGCATGAAAGCTAAGTCTTATCAGCAGAGTTTTTGTTGCCCCATCTGAGCAATATAAACTAACAAGGCACTGATCAGTGCTCACTGGCAAAGACCTCGCCCCTTTGCTGAAATCCACAACCGTACCTGTGGGTTGCCGCGAAGGTAGTACATTCGATTGATGGACGAAGTGCCACCGATGACTCGGCCCGCTGGCAGCAGACACCGCTGATCATTCATCCCCTGGCAGGAGTGGTTCTGCGGCACTGAGTTGATCTTCCAGTCCATCAGCGACCCGGGCAGTGTGTCCTGCATTCCGGGGGTGTTCGATGAGACCGTCTCTGAGCCACCTGCCTCCAGCAGGAGCACCGTCAGCGACTCATCTTCAGAGAGACGAGAGGCGAGAACCGAGCCAGCAGTGCCGCCACCGACGATGATGTAGTCGTAGTACGTGTTCCATTGGTTTCGGGCAGTCTACAAGTGCGTTAGGGGTGAGAGTAAATAAATAGGTGATTGGGAACCCCCGAAATTTTGTGGATCACTTACCAGTCGATCGTAGTGCTCCTGTTTGTTGTAGATGATATTGGAGAAGGTGATGAAGCTGACGAGGAGATTGGTAATGTTGGAGAAGGGAAACAGCTTGGCCATCCTCGGTCATCGCGCTAGCCAACGCAGCGCAATAATGAAACTTTGCACCCATAGTCGCTGGTGGTGGTAGTGATGATGATGATGCCTGCTTTGCGGGCAACCCTCGGGGGCAATTGTCTGTCTGTTTGTGTGTATCCTCACTGGTCACGGTCGCTTCATTAGCAAACAGAAGACAACGGCGCCCTGGCTGCGCATACTGAATTATTTACTCGAACTCGTTTACAGCTTAACGTGCTGCTGCTGCTGATGGCGGTACTGGTGGCCACGGTCAGTTGGCGGTGATAATTAAGTGAAGAAGGTTGCGCGGTCAACTTGAGTAATTATGCTGCTGCAGTGTTGCAGTTGTGCTGAGTTGAGAATGGTGAATGGTGAATGGTGAATGGTCTGTCGGTCGGTCGGATGACCCCTTTTGCACCAAAGACTTCTGACTCCTCGTGCGTCCTCTTCCATCCGGCAAAGTGACCGTGAAATGTTCGCCCTCCATTCATTGTCACATTGTGAACTCATTACAATACACCTGACAGCAATCTGTCTCCTCTAAATTGTCCCTTTATATTGCTTGATGAGAATACAACTCTGTGCAATGGGCCAATGGCACAATGAAAGCGTACCAATTAAGCTCATTGTTGGTCTTAATTGTGAGAATACCGGATGAAACCTAGTTGCGTTTCATGTCAATAGTGCTAATGACTAAATTATGATTTTAAAACTTTTTAAGTTTTGAAATTAGTAACACTAGAAACCATTTGGAGCGTTCGCGCCTAAATGTGATACGCAACGACTATGAATTGATTGCAGCATGTTAAGATGGCGCAATTGTGGCCAACGTGATGCAGTGAAGGCGGGGCTTCAGTAGTGCTCGTCAGCTCAAAACACGCTGCACAAACTTTTATAAGCCCCGCCTCCGTTTCAAGGCAAAATACGGTCAGCCATTTTCTGTCCTCTACGAAAGGAGCACACACGATTTTACATCGCCAACAAAACTTGGGCGAAAACACACCTTTTCAGAAGCCAAACAACCATTTTGGAACGCAGAACAAGTACCAGAACTGGGACTGGAAGAAAATCTGAACCAAACAGTGCAAAACATCGAGTTTGCAGCGTTTGAAAGCCCAAAAAGGACGTTCACAGTGCGGCAAACAACAACAAACATCGGTATGTATGTATTCTTTGGATTAGACGCGGGCGTCCACTGATTCAGTACGTTTCAATTTCTAATTTCAAAAGATTTACCGGGAATCCAACGGTCCAAGCATACAAGAGTGATGGCATCGACGAGGTCAAGGCGAAATGTTGTTCCCAATATCAAATCAGAGTTTGTTTACGACACAATCACCACTCCCATTGTGTCCAATACGGTAAATGCGGATGAAAACGAGCACGAGTCTCCCGACAATGCAACCAGCTCTGAGCCCCAAGAAGCTGAAACAACATACACTTTGGTTCAGGAGGGGGATACGATCACTGCCTGGCAAACAGTGCCAGGTGAGGAAAACATTGAAATTTCAACGGTCGATAGTGAAACGATTGCAAAAGACGCTGAATTAGCTATTGCCGTTGTGGATGAGAGCGACCCGAATAATAATCAGGAAAATGATGTCAACATGGGAGACCCGGAGTTTCCCTCGGAGTACACGCCAACTTATAAAGCAAAGAAAGGACGGGTAAATCCACCAAAAGATGAAGATCCTAGTTTGCGGCGGTTTCCCTGCCCATTTGAGGGCTGCGGCTACATTGCAAAGTATCGGTCCAATTTGTGGGATCACAAAAAGACCCATACCGGCGAAAAGCCCTACGTCTGCACTTGGCCCTCCTGTACTATGCGCTTTTCTCAAACACACCAACTAAAGTTACACTTGCGCTCTCACACCGGAGAACGACCGTACATTTGCACCTGGCCCGGCTGCAACTCTGCTTTTAGGTGAGTCTACTAACCTTTGTTGTTTTTGATTTGCCTTTATAACCGTTTTTATTATCAGTCAAAAACCAGGACTAAAGTCTCACATGTTGACCCACACTGGCGAGAAGCCGTTCAAGTGCGACTTTCCAGGCTGTGACTGGACTTTCCGTCTCAAAGGTGCACTGACTGACCATAAGCGGGCGATCCACGAGAACGCGAAGAAGCACGTTTGTGAGTGGCCTGGCTGCAACAAACGATTCCTACAGCACTGTCACTTGAAGAAGCACATTATGGGCCATGCTGACATCAAACCGTACAGCTGTGACTGGCCCAACTGCAACTACAAGGCAGTCACAATGGCTTACGTCACAAACCACCGAAAGACTCACACTGGCGAGAAAAACTACGAGTGCACCTATCCGAATTGCAACAAACGATTCGTCAAGAGTAGCCATGTCAACCGTCACCGACAGCGATGCCACCCTGACCTCTTTGTGGACGGTGAAGACCTTCCTGAAGACATGCACAGTGAGGGCGATGAAGAGGACGATGATGAGGAACAGTATGAGCAGGAAGAGGCCGCGGCTAGCACTCCTCGGCGCACTGCTCGGCGAAATGCAAAGAAGGATTCAGCCCCTCAAATACTGTACATGAAAGAGGAGGAAGGCGCGACTACCATCTACATCCAGTCAGAGGAGGTCGAAGAGGAAATGGTGCACGATGGCAATGTGGCGCAGTTTATCAACGGCTCGATGGTCACTTCGGACACTGGCGAGCAGTTCATCATTTCCACCAATGCCGATTCGGGCGATTTCCAAGCAACCCCAATTATGATTGAGATGAAGCAGGAGGGCAACGAGGAGGAGGTGGTTGAGATGGCGGGCGAACACAGTATTGTCATTAACAATGAAGAGCATGACGGCGTTTCCGAGGAGCAGCACCAGCAGGTAGTGCAGCACGAAGTGGAAGCTGAACAGGCTGATGAGCAACACTTTGAGAATGGCGAATACTAAACAAATAACATCAGATTCTTTCCACTGTATTACCACATTTCAGCTTTCCACTGCACAGGAGCTGAAAATCCAATAGATAAAAAAGTCTCACTTTTACACATTCAATTATTTTGTCCACACATACACACGTTTTTTGGCTTCGGGTAATTTGTCATCATCTTAATTATTTCAATGTGTACTAGATAAGCCCCGATTGTTTACTAGCTAGAAATAAATACCATTTTCCAAATTTTCTATCTAACCGTTAATACATATTCCCTACATAAGATTGAGTGTTATAAACCAACTTTTTCCTTCATTAACCTAATAAAGACATTATTCACTGAATGCCAAAAAAAATGGTGACTATTGTGGCTGGAACAACAGTCGGGCATGTGTGTCCACACATTCCGTCCTCATCCAGGGGAGTGCTAACCTTCTCTCCTTCCCACAGGACACAAACAGCTGTCGCGCTGAGCTGCCTTATATAGCCTGCTAACGTCAGGGCTGCCACCGCTACAGGCGGTAAGCGTAAGAAGTGTACAATTCTTTAGAGAATACAGAAAGGGAATCAATTTTAAAACATTTTTTCATTTTAAACATCAATTGACGTATTTTACTTTTCTGTATATGAATTGTTTAAAAAATGTAATAAAAGAGAGCTTTTCATTTCCTTGTTTTGAAACTGTGATTAGAAAAATGATATTGCTTTCATGCTGCAAACAAAATTATTAAATGTCTAGGTTTTGATTTTGGTAAAAATTGTAAGGCTAAAGCATTATTAAAACCATATTTGGAATTAAAGTGCAGTAGTACTCGCCGGAAGGAGTCGGCCGACACCGATCAAAAGTTTACCAAACAATCAGTGAACGATGCATTTGTGTTGGCTGTTGAAATTCGATGCAGACACAGTAGCAGTATGCAAAGGACAAGATCAGAAAGCTTAGCGACAAGAACTTTTGTTCAAATGCATATTTAATCCAACTTTTTGATAAAATCGATCATCATTTTCTACAAGTATGACATTACCAGTTGTGAGTTGCCCAAGGGCAAAAAGAGCGTTGACGATTTTGGTACCGTTTTTCATCTTTCTGTCGCTCCTTCTGTCGACCACTGCTAACTTTATCTGCAGTTTTCAAAATCAAAATTGTGGTTATGAATGGCAGCCCAATCTGCTGCCATTTAAACAGGTGAACGAGTTCGCACACATGTCCACTTCCGGTATGATGCTGCTCGATTTGAAGGACGTCAACGTGACCATCGCATCAGGAGCTCGACTTTTCAGTCGCTACTACCCGGCCCATGCCTTGAGAAGGGTAAGTGATTTTGGATTACTGCACAAAATTGTCCAAGTGAGTTTTACTTTTCACTTACGCCATACTCCCTAGACCTGTTTGACCGTTAAGTTTCTGACCTTTGGCGAGGGCATCATCAAGATGGCCATCATTCAGCGTGGCGCCACTGACCAGCGAGTGTACGAGTACGAGAACGACTGGTACCCTGCCCAGCCGAGTAACCGCCTCGATCAACTGTGGATCATCCTGACCATTCCAGTGGATCCCTTTGAGGGGGACGTAATGTTCTTCTTTGAGGTGATCACCGATGGCACCTCACACAATGGCATCTTTGCCGTGGACTACGTCGCTTTCCTCTACTACCAGTGTCCATTCAAGCAGATGTTCTACTATCCGTGTCGCGATGATTCCTGTGCTGCCAGCTGATGATCTGCATGAACTTGCCATTACTTTACCATTGACTAGTGTGTAACTGCCCTTTTGTGTAACTTCATTGAAAGTTGTATTCACTACTAACTAAAGTTTACTCGGGTCAGAGTGGGGAGAGTGGTGGGCCTAGCTAGCAAGCACATGCCTTCACAGCTGATTAGCGCTGCAGAGCAAGTAAGCGAACAAGTGACGAAGCACTGGCTGTTTTCCACGCTCACACACACTCACACTCACACCTAAAACAATCAACTTTGATACTGCTGTCAGTGCCTTATCATTGGTGTGATTAGCTGGTGGTGATATAACTGCAAAGTCGATAAAAGACGCTGCAAAAGTGACACTTGAGTACTCTGCATGTGAGGGCAAGTGATTTAGGCATTCACTCGGCTCTGTTTTACTAGCACACACATCGCACACCATTTTACTCCATTCTCATCGGTAATTGGCACTGTTCAACTTTTCTTTCTCTCATCCTCTTTCAACGTTTTGCAGCTCCATCCGAGACAACAATGGCAGCAAGCACCATCAAAATTGGCATCATTGGTGGCACTGGTCTGGACCAGGACGCCAGCATTCTCCAGGACCGAGAGATGCTGCCCGTTCCCCAGACTCCCTATGGCTCGCCCAGTGACCCCGAGGTGGTGCACGGCAAGATTGACGGCATCGAGGTGTTCATTCTCGGTCGACACGGGCGCAAGCACGACGTCAGCCCCTCCAACGTCAACTACCGCGCCAATCTGTGGACCTTTCGTGAGCTGGGGGTGACGCACGTGCTCGCCACAACAGCCTGCGGATCGCTGAAGGAGGAAATCGCCCCCGGGCACCTGGCCATCGTCGACCAGTACATCGACCGGACGAACATTCGCGGCGGTCGATCCTTCTACCGGGTGGCGCACATTCCCCAGCCGCGTCCATTCGAGCCGCAACTGCAGCAGATCCTCCTCGAGTCGGCCACCGAGGCGGGCTACCCGGTGCACCCGGCGGTGACGGCGGTCGCCATCGAGGGGCCGCGCTTTTCGACGCTGGCCGAGAGCAAGCTGTACCAGTCGTGGGGCGCCGACCTGGTGAACATGACACTGGTGCCGGAGGTGCAGCTCGCCTCTGAGCTAGGTCTGCTGTACGCCTCGGTGGCGCTGGTCACCGACTACGACTGCTGGCACAGCGACGAGCTGTCTGTGTCGGTAGACTTTGTGATGAACATGCTGCAGACGCTCTCCGGCAAGGCCAAGGACGTTCTCGTGCGCGCCATTGCCAAGATCAAGACGGTCGACTGGACTGAGACGATGGAGAAGCGACGGACTGCCGCCAAGGTGGCCATTATGGTCGAGTGAGAGAGAAAGGCACTGGTGCCTCTTGCCACCTGACTACGCTTCACAGTACAGCACAATGTACATTCATTGCCTCTTCCTCTTTATCTCTCTGACACTGCTACTGTTGCTGCTAACATAAACTAAATTTGAACAAAAATTAAATTATAACCACACACACAAACACGATTGATTGCACAATGAGTTTAGATTAACACGCTCTCTGATCACAACAAGATTATCAGATTCGCCTGAAGGTAGGTAATTTGTAGCTCTCACGACAGTGAATCGGACACTGCTGATGACTGAAATTCCGTCAATGATTCTCTGATTTCTTTCAATGTTTTGCCTGGCGCAACAAGTGCAATTATCCTTCTTGTATTCAAGTTCATGCCAAGTACAGTTTTAGTTCAATTTGATGTTCCGCTGTAAACAGAGAAAGTACGGTTCACGGAAAAGTATCCAAGTTTACGACCTCCATTCACTTCATATCAGTACTCTTGAAGAAGCAAAGTGCTCGATATTGCGCCACAAATTGGATTGCGCCTCTCACGTGCTCGCAACTCCTTCTTCATCACTGTGCATCTAATTAACACTTTTCTTCCGATGATCATCAACGAGCCTTGAAGAAGGTCAGGTATATAAAGGTTTGAACTCTGAAAAATCGAACTTCAATATTGTGACTGCAAAACATCATTCAACTGATTGGCTAACATCAGATCATGCGGATCAATTTGGCGACACTGTGTCTGCTCTGCGCTTTTGCTGCGCTGTCAGCAGAAGCAAAGAATGAGTGCAACAAGTCAGTGTTTGACAAGTGCAATGAAAAGCTGTACATGGTTGGCGATGACACCTTTGTCTTTCCAAAGAGCATCTCAGAGATGAACAAACGATGCAAGTAAGTGGTCAGGGTACTCAGTATTTGCCCCAAACAATGCAATGTTTTCATTGTCAGAGAATTGAAACGCCTGGAAAGCTGTGTGAAGCAGTACGCATCAAAGTGTCTGCACAAGGAGAGCAAGCAATCAGTGTCTGTGCTGTCGTACGGAGTGACCAAGACGAACCGGGGCTACTGCTCAAGTGGCAAGCGAAAGGGCGTCTTCATTCGGATGGCCAGTAAGTGTGTGACGAAGAACAAGGGCAAACTGGACAGTGCAATGTGGCAGATGAGTGCAGACTTCCAGGCCATTGCCCGCCACCACAATGACTCCAGTACGAAGATTCCGCTCATGTGCTGGTAAGCAGAGTTTGAGAGCTGACTTTTTCAATGACTAAATCTCATCCCATGCAGCAATTACTACAAGTTTAAACAGAACTGCTTGGCAGTGCTGGGCACAAACTGCGCCGCCGAGGACATTGCCGAATTTGAGACTCTCATTGATGGCTACACCGTGGACATTCTTTCGTTACTATGTACTGATTACACGTAAGTTTCTTTACAAGTGTTTTATTTACGAAAATCTAAATTCACCAATTACAGGGAAGAGTCCGACAAGTGCACAAAGATAATAGAGCAGACGCCCAAGGGGACAGTGGATTTAAAGGCGCAATCAAAGACTTTTGTATTACCTCTGGTAGATGTCTTGGACAGTCTTTAAATAAAATATAAATACCTCAAACAAGCATTTTACTGAATAAAGCTTGAATTTGATTGATTTTTACAATCTGCACAAGTTGTTTTCTCGGCGCGCGAAAACGGGAATGACTCTGCTGACTGTCAGCAGCTGACATGCGCTTTGCAAGTTCGCTGTTTGACAAAACAAAACAGAAGTTTGATGTTTACATTGGTAATTTGGACTTGCTGTCCATCATGTTGCCCATCTGGGACCAGTTTCTCCAGTGGATCACCTTTGACCTGTTCTGGACGGTTATGACACTTGGCATCCTCGTTGATGGGTTGATTGCACTGTACATCGACTCACCAGTTGTACCGCAGTTTATGTGGACTCTTCTGCTTTTCGGCAAGTTTGGAAAAGAACCAAAGTTAACCAAGCCAACTAAAGAGTCATCAACAAAAGAAAGTAGCGCCTGGGTGGTGCTCTGCGACGGCATCAATTCAGTGCTGAAGAAACTCGAAGTGCCTAAATCGTGGTTCCGACACTTTTACATCTACTTGTTGGTTGTTTGGTGTCTAGTCGTATTCAATCTCCTCGCCAGTAAAACTGAATTTTTCCGCAACTTTTCTGTTGGTCACCTTCTGTTGGCTACTCAACTGATGCAAAGTTGTCGCCGGATCTACGAAACCAACTTTGTGTCGATATACTCAGGTAAACTTGTGAAAGACTATCTAAACAGTATTTATAAAAACATTTGTTTATTTTCAGACAACTCCATCAACTTTGTTCACTACCTTACCGGCTACCTCTTTTATTCTTCTCTTGGATACGTCACCTATAGCAGCATAAAAAACAGTCAGTCTTCCAATGAATTTCCAGGACTAAGCAGTTGGTTATTCTTTTCGCTCTTTATTTTTGCTTCGTACATTCAGTATAATAGTCACGTCATACTGGCCCGATTACGAACTGATAAGCCATTCTCAGAAGAACATTCTCAGCACAACTATCACATTCCAAGAGCTGGTCTTTTTCGGCTGATAACCTGCCCACACTATCTGGCGGAAATTCTCATTTACCTGTCCATGTACCAATTGACGCCCTACACTAGCTCCTTAAACTTCAGCTGGTTAATCCTTGTTCTTTTCGTGATTGCCAACCAACTAGTCGCTTCTCTTGTCACTCATCGCTGGTACCGTGCCAAATTCGGAGACAAATTCTCGCCACAAGTTAAGGCGGTTATTCCATTTGTACTTTGAGGAATCAGTGAAAGCTTGTTTTATTTTATTATTTTATTGCTCAAGTTTATTAAAGAAACACTACAGAATACAAATAATTTTTATTTCCTAAGTTTGTGACACGATGATTTGCACAATGAATGTTTGGTTTTACTCGTTTGCCAACAGAGACCGAACAAACCTTAGTCCAACAACCAGGGCGCCAAAGACTAGTATGTTTTTTAAGAGTTGCTGCTTACTCTGCTTTTGCTGGTCGTCCTGACTGTAAGCTCCCATTTCGTTTTCGTCCAATTGGAACATGCTTTCTTCTAGAATCGGATAATTTGTTTGCAAAAATAAGAAATTTGATGCAAAAGATGCAAGTTCAAATGCACGTCGACGCTAATCATCGATGAGGTAACTCCAGTCTTGACTCAATGTTTTGATTGCGGAAAGATTCTCATGCTGCAATGTTTTGCTCTTTCAAACTTCTTCCTACCTCAAACTTCTATTGTTTCCCAAGATGATGGATTCAGAAAATGATAAATCGGTGATGACCATTAACGATAGTTTTGCATCTGCTGATGTTGAAGATGAACCAGATAACAGGTCAAAAGCAAAAAAAGTGTATGCAGTGAGCCTGAAAAGGCCCGTGTTTATGCTCAATCGGAAAGACCTTGTGCTTGAGGTTGCTCGCGATTTGTTTGCTCGTCAAAAATGGAACACCTTCAGAGAACTGACCACCAAACTGCTGATTGGCGACACCCGAATTGCTGGTTTCATGCTAATGAAGCACTTCTTTGTCTTTCTTTACGCTGAAGACGTTCGCCGCTTAAACACTCCCGAACTGCGCAATTTCATAAAAAACTTTCTGTTACTTTTGGACAACCAAAAGTATGAATTTCTTCTCGAACTGGCAGTTTACATTCTCAAAAACGATCAGGTATTACTGTCTGAAAAGCCGTATCTCGTTGATTTGCGCAACGACATGGAGAAAAGAATTCGTCGTGTAAACTGGACAAAGGCACAGACGATGCTGCGTCAAACGTATCAGCTTTATGAGGAGTATCTCGAGTTCATCGAGTGGAAAACTCAAAATGATCCTCGAAACATTGCCACATTCTCAGTCCAATCCAGTATCAACAGCAACTCTTATATGAGCTCAGTTTTGGAGCATTTATCAAATCGGATCAAAGACAACCTGAATCGACTGGTCAGCAACAACCGAAACGTGGAGATGAACTTGGACATTGGCGTGTTGATGCTTCTTCAGCTGTACGATAATGACAACGAACTGATTGAGGCACTGGAACTACTTGAACGATACGCAATGAGTAATCGCGACAACATGAATGCACACATCTACATTGTAGAGTTTCTCGCCAGGTTTCCCGACATACCTCATGACTACAAGATCCGAATCAACGCCTTGCAAAATATTGTCCGCCTTTGCCCCGACAGTCGTTACACACTTCGCCTGGTGAAAGAACAGCCCCAAGTTAGCGGTCTTACTGTGGTTGAGCGCCTTCAAATGTTGGTCGATTTTGTGGACTACAAAGTGAACCATCGGCTAAAAAGAGCATGGAAGCTATTGGACAAAACATTATCCGCTTTTATTAGCAGTTCTGGAAACGATATAACTTACGTACAACATGTGCAATTATTCTTTACTGACCGTTTGCTCTACTGGGAGCGAATTCACTTCAACCTCTCCGAATTACAGTCGGTACTTTCAAAGTTGAGACAGTATCATCAAGCGCGAAGCAGTACTGATTACAGTTCAGACATCTCCAGCGCTTCCGATTCATCATTTAGTTTTTGCAATTATCAGAACACATTGCTAGCGAGGTTAGCTAGCACCAGTCATCAACAATTCACTAGTCAACAACAAGCAGCATCAAGTGATTCTGCCATTTCGAAACACGATTACTACCTCTACTTGTACAAAAGCAATGTCCTTCAACGTCTAAGTCAACTAGAATTGCCATTTTCTCCCAATTTGAAGCAGTACAAGGAGATTTTAGCAACGCTTTGATTCAGTGTAAATATTTTTGAGTAAAAGAATTTGCATTTGAACCTACACTCGGTAGTTGTCACTTTTTCCGTCTGATGGAAGTACTGTCGTCGAGGGCTAGGGATCGGGTGCTGATTGCCGTTTGTGGGCGGTGCCTATCAGCGCATGTGACTGCAATCAAGTGCTTTCTCGGCCGTGCTTGTAGCTCCGCCCACTCTCTGCCTCAGCATCTAACACCGAATCTGCCTATCGGCCGATCTGCTCGCCGCTGAGCATTCGGAGTGATCCGAAATTCGGACCAGAACGGTTGTGCAACACCCGGGCACTTCACTACAGTGGGGAGGGAGCGAGAGAGAGAGAGTACTGTTCGCCCATTCCGCTAGCAGCACCAGCAAGCGATGCGACTCCACTTCGCTGGCAGTGGTGGCGGGCGCCAGTGTTGACCAGAGCAGTGGACGGCACCCCTACCCTGCCCCATTCACTTTCTTCGGCAGCAGCAGCACAACTTTGCTTTCTTTCATTCTTCTTCTTGCGCGTCTTCTCAAGACCTGTTCTGGCGGCGAGGCCGATCACCTACTACCACTACCGACACCACACACACACACACTCTCCCTCTCTTTCTCCCTTTGCCTGTCGCCGCTCCTGCCCTGTGGCCACCATCACCACCATCACCACCACCACCACCACCACCACCACCACCACCAGTTCCTTCACTCAATTCCTTGTCTATTCATCAGTGCCGAATGCAGTGCAAAAGAAGTACGGCGCCGATGTAAAACCTCGATACACCGCTGTCTCTCTCTCTCTCTCTCTCTCTCTCTCTCTCTCTCTCTCTTTCCGTGTTTGTGTTGTTGTGTTGTGCTCCATTTGAGTTTGACATTTGAGTGCACTGTGTGTCTGCCGGTGGACATTAGCCGGTGCACTGACGATCACCGCTTTCAACTTTTGCAGCAGTCATCCTAGTGACGCCAATGATTCATAGTAAAAACTACCTTGTAGTGTTAGGGCCGAATTCCTTTGGTCCATTTTAATCGCCTACAAATGACTTCTTTCAACTCTGTTCATCTTTGCCAAGATGAATGTAAAAGAAATGATCGGCGGCTGCATTGTTTGTGGTGAAGAGCAAATCAGCGATGAGAACTCGTTGATCTACTGTGACGGACCTTGTGGACACGGCTTTCACCAGGGTAAATCTAAATCTCAATTGGTTTGTCCACTTCAAGTTTTGTTAATCTGATTTTTGTGAATTTGTGAAAACTAGCTTGCTATGGCGTCGTCGAGATCCCCAGCGGAGACTGGATTTGTCGTCTCTGTGAGTTTTCAGTTTCTCAACCGGTAAGTTTTCTTTTCAACAATGTTCTTTTCACCACTAACTTGCTATGTCCACAGAAATGCGAGCTATGCCCTTCGACTTTTGGAGGCTTCAAACCGACAGGCAACAAAAAGTGGGCTCATGTAATATGCGGCCTCTTCTTGCCGGAAATCACATTTGGCGACAAGACTTTGATGGAACCGATTATTCTTGATGGAATACACCCTGAGATTTTCAAAAAACCGTGCATTTTATGTAAAACGGCAAGTGACGCCTCTTACGGCGCTTGTGTGACTTGTAGTCATCCGAGTTGCAAAACTTCCTTTCATGTCACATGGTGAGTACACAGGTTTTTATTTCTGAAGTTATATTCACTTTTTTGTTTTTTAAATAGTGGACAAGCTGAAGGCCTTCTTGTCGAGGAGACTGTCAAGTCTAAAAACGACCCATCTGATCCTGGAACAACCTATTTTGTGGCATACTGCTCATCACATTTGCATAAGCAAGTAAGGCTTTTCTAAACTCAAAGTATTTAATTATTACTAAGCACACTGTTTAACCGAACAGGAACATGTTGCGAAAAACCGAGCCAATTCGTCTAATATGACATATTCATATCGTATAATGCCCAAGATTAAACTGAAAGACCAACTTGCTCATAAATCCTCTTCCCTCAACCTTTCCTCCTCATCATCGACTACCTCTAGTGCTCCACCTTCTCCAGCATCTACAAAGAAAAAATCGTCCAGTAGTCGCTCTGCCACTTCATCGAAAGCTGATCGAGAACCAAAGTCTTCATCGAAAGACTCGCGCAATAATACAAAGTCAGTTTCAAAAAAGTCAGCAAGTGCATTAGACTCTAGCAGCAGTTTTAGCCCGTTTACAAACGGCTCCACAGCTTCATTGCCCGGAAACTTACCTTTAAGCTTCTCAAGTGAGCATTCTGCTTATAAATCTTCTTCACATAAACTCGAAAGTCTTCATCGTAAGAGTAATAAGCACAAATTAGAAAACGATTCACCTTCAGCTAAGCACAGCATTTCAACAAGTAAGCTTTCCAAAATGGACAACACACTGTCACCATTTGACATTAGTGCAAAACATCGCATCGTTTCGCCATCGACATCGTCGGTAAATCAGCCACCGCGAAAGCGTCATCACTCTGATTCGACATCGTCGTCGGACAAATCCTCGTCTGATGACTCTAGTGACAATTCAGATTCAGACTCTAGCTCATCCTCCTCCTCCTCTTCTTCATCTAATCGCTCACGAGTGTCGCACAGGAGTAGAAAGTCGAACTCTTCTCGCTCCTCATCGGATGACTCTAGGCCGAATTCTTCTTGTTCATCGCATTCCGAGGAAGAAGTTGAGAAAAGTAAAGTCAAAAAGGCCTTCAAAAAACCACAGCAGATAATCGCTGAAACGATACGTGACTCTATGGTGTTTCCTAAAACAACAGCAGCCACAAGTAAGAAAGCCAAACAGCCAAATGATAGCGCAATCAGCAGCAGCAACAACACTAGCAATGAAAGTTTACACTCTTCCTCGATCGATAAAAGCAGCTCCAACGGCAGAACAAAATCTGATATCTTTAGCGATAAGGGCAAAGCGTCGAAGTCAGCTAAGCAAAGCAGAACAAATGTTCCTTCATCAAAGAAAGATCTTTCGCACAATTCATCGGCAAGTTCTTTAGGCTACACCAGCAGCACAAAGCCAACTGCTAGCAGCGATTCAAAGTCAATGTCTGTCTTAAAATCAGACGGTAGTGATGATGAAACGTCGGAATACAGTAAACGTTCAAAGAAATCTCAAAAATCGTCAAAGCCAAAGAAATCTGCTAATGCGTCTAGTTCTGTTAACTCAAACCGCTCATCAAAGAAAATTACCTCTAATAAGTATGTAATTTCTGGAAGCTCCGATGAATCTTCCGACGAAAAGTGTCCCACTGACGCGTCCGACGACGAAAAGTCAAAGTACAAATCTGAAGACGATTCGGATAATGATTTTGAGTTTAAAAAGAAAAGTGCAAAAATGACTTTTAACAAAAAGTCAACTACTGAAAAGAAACCCAAGGCCGTCGCTCGATCAAGGACCACGTCGTCTTCGAGTAGTAGAAAGAAATCAGTCAGTGATGAGTCGAAGCCAATCATTATTCCAAGTGGAAGGCGAAGTCCAGTTAAGAAGGAGTTGCCCCAGCAAACCACAGCAAGTATTAAAGGAAAGCCGCTGGCAAAAGACGCATTCACTGATCCGCCTGTTCCGGCGTCTGCTCGTGCACGGAGAACATCGGCCTCTAGATCGCCTGCCAAAAGCAAAATGAAAATAAGGTAAGTTACTTTTTCCTCGTCTGAGTTTCTTGACGATTGGAAAACAAGCGGAGTTAGACATTGAAGTGTTTCAGTGATGCCCAAGTATTTTTGCTAAACACCCAATGAAGGCTTCCTCACAATAGTCAAGTCAATGCAGATTCTCCAAAAATCTGTCTTCCTTTAGCCCCCACCATTATTTTTTATTTTTTTCAAATTTTTATTTGCAAATAGTGCCCCCCAAACTGCTGATTTGAAGCCTGATGTGGAGAACATGGAAACAGATGCAGTGTTTGTAGGAGAGAGTGATAGTAACACAATGTCGAGTCCATTACGACCTCACAGGGGAGCCCTGAAAGCGGCACCACCATTTGTGGTTAATCACCATGACTCTCGAGTAATGTCCCCCAGTGTGAATGACGACTCCACCATGAGTTCGGTTTTGTCACCTCCACACTCCTACCGATCGTCTTTCATGAGGTTATTTTTGGCTTTTTTTTGTTTTTAAGATTTATTATTAAAATTCACTCTCTTTCGTGTTTATTCACAGCCCATCTGGCCGAAGCGCAATGGAACATAGTGGCCTCAACATTCACATTCCTGTCAAGACCGGTGCTACTACTAAGGAGCCACCTGTGGCGAGTCAACGCATTTCACCGCGAATCGCCGCTCTCAATGAAGCCAGACCGCCCCCTCAAATGGCGAACTTGTTCGTTCCTAGAACAATTGAAGAACTTATTGAGTTTCAAACAGTCAACACTACCAATTTTCTGCTCAGTCGAGAGGAAAATCGTGACATTGCAGCGCTGATGCGCCAGTTGAACTCGCTGATTCAGGAAAACTCGCAGACTGAGAGAAGTATAGAGTCTCTGTCGAAAGAGCTAAACTGTCTCATGACACTGAACAAGGAACTTAAAGGTGTGGAGATAACTAGTAGTACTTCAATCATTTCCAAACGATCTCAAGCGGCTGAACTGACGTTAAACGGTGTGAATGGTGAAGCTTTAGGGAGATCGAGAGCGCTCACGGCCACCTCGGGCATTGGCTCTCTGGTTACCACTCCCAGCCTTTCATCTTCCGAACTGGACTCGCAGTCCTCGTGTTCCATGCCAACGAGCCACCCGACCACTTTTACTTCAATACTAAACAGTAAACCTAGCGCCACTCCGACTTTGATATCTTCTCTCAACTCTGTGACACCTCTCGCTCCGACGACGACCACTGCAAGCTCCATGATCTACTCTAGCTCATCTCACCAGCCACTGTCCACGGCGACACTTCAAAATGCAAACACTTCAATGGCCAACATTCTAGCGGCGAATAATCATTTCAACCAACACGGCCAACAAGCTCCGTATAATCAACCCTTTGTTCTCAACTCGAACCACGCCACTAATGCAAGTACTTCACGATCTCGTCAGGGAGAAATCAATCTCTCAGCCTCCTTATCTGCCTCACTCTACGCCTCCGCTGGGGTGCATCATCAACCGCCTCAGCAGGTGACACCTTTGGGCAGTCACCTTCATGGTCAGGTGCCAGGAGGCCATCCGTTGGATAATCTGACAAATCCAGCCATTCTCAACCAACTGAACCACCTTGTGACGACTGGGCAAGTGCCTACGGGTGCTCTTCGCCACTCCGCCTCGTACCAGCAACTGATGGGAACATCTGCGCAGTACGAACAGCACCAGCAGCAGCACTCTGCATCCAATGGAAGCAACATCAATGGTCGACATGCCCCGCTCACTCGAAGAAACAGCGGCAATTCGGCCGCAGCTTTGAATCACCACCACTCAATGGCGAATGGAGTTGGCACTGGCACTTCATCTACCTCTGCCAGTAATCGACCATACGAAAACAGCCTGGGCCATGCGTCCACCAACGGCGGCCCAAATTCCGCCCACTTTTATAACCACAACTAGTGTTGTAGGCATTCATCTGCGTAGATTCATCATCCTACTTTGTTTCCTTGTCACAACTCTATGGTATTTGGACGATAACATTTAATGTAAACGCAAACGTACTATTTTATATGATTTCAAACTCATTCTCACCGTTTCGACAATTCCTTACGTAAATTCTTTATGTAATCATATATGTATTCCTTTCTTATTGTATTTATTTTTGTATTTATAACTCATCTGGCAAAAGAGAAAGCATTTCAATACCCTATCCACCTTTTTGTCTGCTCGCTTTTTCTTTCTTTCATAAGGCTATTTTTCGAGCAACCGAAACCGAAATTAACATTCAACATTTAGCTGTAAGGTTGACTGGAATTGCGCTCAATTGCTTGCAAACCAAAACTATAATGCCCTAATTAACTTTAGCTGCTCTTGCATGCTACAAATTATACTCAACATGCTCACCGTTTCATTTGGGCAAAAACTTGAAGCCCTGTGTTTTCTGAATATTTTAATTTTAAATTACCGAAATTATATCAGCAGTTTTAAAGCTGACTAAACGAGAGTTGTTTTTTTCATCATCATTCAGCGATACTCAAGCTAGCTTTACACAACAACACGTGTCACAATTGCAACGGCTTTTTTGTTCTGTTTTGTTGTTTTTCAACTACCATGGTAGAGGCAGTGAGTGACTGTAACAGTAAAGGTCACATGGAGAAGATATTGATGAGCGACAGCACAACTGATGATGATGATGATGATGATGACGAGTACTTGCCTAGCTTAACGATGAATCGAGCTAAAAGTAAAAAGTGGTTCAAGCTCCAGCTGATATTTGCGAGCACCTTCTTCTGCTTCATCAACATGGTCTTTATGGAGCAGCTACTTCGGTGAGTAGTACAGCGTCTGTTTCTTGTGAAAGCGTCATCATCAACAACAACACTTTTTCTTGTAGAATCTTACCCAACTCAGCCAACTTCATTGCGCTTGTGCAACACGTGACAACCATTACCATTTGCCTCATTAAACTTCGCGGCTTACCATTTGGCCTGCTCAACTCACCACCTCCTGTGATCGCCGTCCATCATTACTTTCCTCTGGTCCTGCTCAATCTGGGCTCCATTCTGAGCAACAGCGCCTCGCTAAACCAGGGCATTCCCATTCCGCTGAACATGATCTTCAAATCGTCCAGCCTCATTGCCAACCTCTTTCTGGGCGTACTCTTTCTGCATCATCGCCCTCCACCTGGCAAGTACTGCGCAGCTGTGGTCATCACACTGGGTCTGATCCTCTGCACATATGAGGACTACCGGGTTCGGCGGGCCGTCGAGGAGCAAGCGGAGGTGGTGATGGCTGAAAAGATGGACACACCGGGACACGCCACTGGATCTCAGCCACTAGGCATTGCCTTCCTCAGTCTTTCGCTGCTCCTCTCCGCGGGCATCGGCATCTACCAGGAGTCACTGGTTCGCCGGTTCGGCAAGTACTCCGATGAAGCTCTGCTCTACGTGCATCTCCTCTCACTGCCGCTTTTCTGCCTCGTCGCCTTCTCCGATCTACTTCACCACTGGACGATCTTCACTGCGTGTTTGTTTGACCCGTGCTCGCCCACCCTTCCTAATTACCTGTCACTGATACTACTACTTTGCACTGTTGCATCACAATTCGGCTGCATCAGCTGTGTTTACAGGCTAGCCACAGAGTGCACCTCTTTCACCGTCTCCCTGGTGGTCACTAACCGAAAGTTTCTCTCCCTGATGTTCTCCATTTACTACTTTGGCAACGTCTTTACAGTGAAGCACTATCTAGGAAGTGGAATGGTTTTTGCGGGAACGCTGGCAATATCTTTCATCTGGTCCTGAATAAGTTGAGGCTGAGATCTCTTTTACAAACTGGCCAAATCCGTTTTTCGAGTGTGTGATTGTTTTTTACTCACCTAAATTCTATTCTGACGTAGCGCGAGCAGCGTTATGCTGACGAGCCCAATAAACGCTGTTGAAGTGCGTGCCCTTTACCTCTCATCATTCACTCTTCATCCTTTCTCCTGACAAGACACAGTCGTCTTCTCACCCCACAAAATCTTTTCACCCATCTCTCGCCGCCATATCTGACATCATCATGGTGGACGCCATTGTCAATTACATTAACTCGGTTGACCCTGTCCGACCTGAACAGCCAGCGGAGGCCCAGCGCCAGATCGCCCGAAAGGTGCTCTACGCTCTCTGCAACTCACTGGGCAGCATCTTTCTGGTCTACGAGGGCAGTCGACGAATGCTTCGCAAGGCTAACGTTTTCAACCAACGAGACGTTCATCTGACCAACCCGATCGCCTACCTGAACCGAATCGCCTCCGAGGTGGGCCCCACCGTGACCATCAACGGCAGTGCCACCGTTCAGCTGATGTACTGTCACCGAACAGTCGTCAAGTTGGGCTCTCACTGTTGCCAGCTGCTGCTCCTCGGCTCGCCCACTGTCATCGTCTTTGCGGACCACCGAACTGGAAGCGAGGAGGCGCAGCAGGAGCACGCTCAACGCTGCTCCTGCGGCCACATGTGCCACTCTAACCCGCCCACCTACGCCCTACGCCCTGGTGACCGCATCGCCCTCAACTCTGGCAACTTCTCCGTGTCAGCCAGCTCTGAGAAGCACTGCATCTACATGAGCAAGAGTGAGTTTCTCGGCCAGATCACCTTCCACTCGGCGGCGGGCACTGAAGCGATCAAGGCCTTTGTGAACTCGCTGCCGGACACTGCCAAGCCGATGGTCTCATAGGCGCACTGCTGAGCTGCAATTCAAGTTCAAGTTTTGGCTAGTCACTCTACGTTGTAGATTCATTTTCACTTTTGAATAAATGTAGGCATACAGCACATTGCTGTGCCTGGAAGAACCTCATTCTGTAAGGTCGATTTTGCGCCGAGCTTTGTGACCTCTAATCGTCAGAGAGGAAGGAATCCTTCCTCCCGGTGAAGAGTACGTACTTCTTACTACTTTTTACGATGCCAGCATTGAGTTGCTGTTATCAAGAAAGTGGCGCCAAAGTACCATTATCTGCCCCCTGAAAGAAATTGCCTGCGTTGCTTTTCGAGTGACCTTGCTCCTTGCCTACGCTGTGCTTCTGCGTCGCTGTTGCTCTCACCATTTGCGCTAATCATTCGAAAGCTGCTTCATCAACACAAACACCGCCGTTGTGCCAATGTACACTCACTCACACCAGACACTCTCTTATCACTAGCTTAATTCCTTTTACCCTCTTTTGCTCTCCTCTGCTTCATTCTCCTGAGCTGGCACTACTACGACCTGAGCTCTGTTCCTGTGCTGACACTACGATTTAGATGCCCCAAACGACCCCTGTTCCCCACCCTCTTTGTGGCCTGATCCTGCGAACGTGATGGAGACTTTCCGCTATGGAAACCCACAATTGGACAGTCTAAGCAGAAAAAGCACAGTCAACCAAGTGCCGCCGTATCTGCTGGAAAGATCTGAAAGCTTCCCCCTCAAAGACGCCGAAAAGAAGCCTCTGCTACGATCGGTATATCAACGAGGTGAAAGCCAACCAGCAGTCAGTCGTTGTCCAGCAGCCGACAAGTTCACCTCTAGCCTGGCCTAGGACAGCGCTCGTTTGTCCCCTACTTTCCTTCCTACTGCATCTTTCTGGAGAAGAAGAGCTTCATCTTAGCTTTACCCTCGTCTACAGTTCACGTTTAAAAAAGTTAAAAATTTAAGCTTTTCTCTGTCTCATTTTCTTCCCCGCATCTTTCGCCGGAGCCCCCTCTTGCTCCCCTCTTTCAGCTAGCGTAGCCTTGGGCCGTCCCGCAAAACAAGAACCCCCTGGCCACCTACATAAATTAGCAGTTTTTTACTTGTAACATTTTTGGTTCCCAGAGTTTTAGTTTAATTTTTATGTGGCCGAGGCCGTTTATTGAGAAAAAACGAGAGCAAAAAAGACAAATGACAAAATCAGTGTGTAGAGCGTTCGAGCTCGACGAGAGGGTCTCTGTGGGCAGCAGCGGTGAAGAAATTGAGCAGAGAAACAGATCGGCAATCGGTGCCGCTTTTGGAGTGAAGCGTGATCGGTGGCCGACGGTCGGTGTGTGGAGTCGACATTTTGAATGGTGAGACGTAGCTTTTTTATAATAAAAATGGTGAGGTGCTCGACAGTAATGAGCATTGAAAGAGTGGACAGCAGTGTTACACTGCCAGTGTACGTGTGTATCGGCACACGCTCTGTTGGACAACGGTGTACGTGTAGTTTATACAGGCAAAACTCAACCTATGGACGCGCTAGCAAGTATGGACGCCAACAGCGCCACCATGCTCAACAGTGAGCGTTTTTGCGGCACGTTCGCATCTGTCGACAAACACCGCATGACAGATTTTGTCCATATGTTGAGTTTTGCCTGTATACTGAAACAGAGATGCTAGAAACTTCGAAAACGAGAGAGCATGTGCGTGAATGAGGAGACTCATCGATGGTTATCTGAGTGTGCGCAGCACACAATTTTCTATCGTTTCTGTATGATTCTTTTATCATTTTATCTCCTACCTTACCAGTCATTTGATAGTAAACAGTTTATCTAATCCACACTTTCCTTTCTTTACTCTATTCTTCTGTATATAAATTTTGTAAATTCTTCTTGTCAAAGCACGGTCGTTTCTTTTGGCAATCTTTCTCAATTTGACTAAAAACGTACGTTTTGGGTGCGTCCTCCAGACAGCTATAAAAATCAGTTCATTATTCAAACTTATTCTTTCGTGTTCAGTCAGTGGTTAACTCAGTCGTCAGCTAAAATCCACATTTCTCTAACTTTGTTTTGTGTTTTCTGTAAAAACAGTTCTCTTTCATGCTTCACAAATGTATCCGGCAACACCAAATAAGAATACAACCGTTGCATCATGCAAAGAAAATCGCCAATTTAAAAACCAAGAAAACAATGAGCAATTGTATTCTTTTACACAAAATCAGATTTTCGCATATACAAACGAAATTTCTAAAATTGAACAAAAACGTCACAACGAAACTATGAATCGTGTCATGAAATTTATGGCTTCATCACGCCCATATGACTCCATCAATGTCCCGAGTGACAAAATTAACATTAAACAAGCTGTTACAGCAGTTCAAGCGCCAGCCGAGGGACATCGTAAGCAAACAGCTGCCATCATTGTGGAGAAACCGAGTCGACCGAATGAAGTAACGTTTACTCGCAAAATTCTAGAAAACGGCAAAAAAGGGCATGTCAGTGAATACGACTCCTGCGTCTATGTACTTGAACTCCACTGCAACGAATATATCAGTGCATTAGAAAAATACTGCAAGTTTTCTACTTCTAATAAAGAGAAATTGGAAGATCATTTGGAGAAGTCTCATGGCATCAAGAAGTTCCGGTGTCTCAGCCGTGATTGCTACAAAAGATCTTTTAGCAATCGGTAAGAATTTCTTTTTTATTTAACCTCGTATTACAATTTTTCCTTATAGTGGGCCCCTCATGCTTCACTTAAAAAATCATCATGCTGGAAAGTTGCATTGCAAAGGTGAAAATTGTGCAAAAGTTTTTAAAACTATAAGCGGAATTGACAGACACTATGGAAAAGCTCATCAAAAAGGTCTGTATCAGTGCATTCATTGTACAACATGCAAAGAGTATGTCAATGATTTCAAATATCACAAAAAATGCTCAAAAAATACGCGAATTTCTGCTAACAACAACTACATTGAGCAAATAAGAAACATGCGCTCGAAATAACATATGAAGTTGCTTTATTGATGTCCATTTCAGTTTGCTTACTTTTTACCTTTCCCTATTCGAATACTCTAATTTTGTCAAAATAAAAATTACCATTTAAACATATTTAATATTTAACTTTTATTAATTTTTTAGCACACTTTTTGTACCCTCAAAAGTAATAATTTTTTAAAACTACATCGTATGAAACTACGCCTAAACTTTCTAATTTTCAAAAGATAAATTTTAAACAATCGTATTTGACAGGGTTAAAGGTCATTTTTACTGTTTATCGAGTGCTATTAATAGTGCGACTAGCTTAACCAGCGTGGTCTTCTCGGAGACGTTGGTACGC
>JAALOO010000158.1_pt1 | contig 58128 bp, 54 predicted proteins | sample 7257641 | NCBI WGS metagenome assembly JAALOO01 (sample SAMN14085613, study PRJNA598686) | mite metagenome | biome: ENVO:01001000; feature: ENVO:01001002; material: ENVO:01001226; isolation source: single female mite from University of Michigan culture on fish food culture... ...
GGAAACTATTAGAGACATGAAAAACTAAAAAGTTCGAGTGACGGTTGCCTTAATTGGTGGCTAAACAAAAAACCACCTGTTGAATACCTTAGCTAACAGTTCTAAAGAATCTGCAAAAATAGTTTAACAGCTAAATTCTTTTCTTTCTTTCCCAATCACACACACACATTTTCATTTACCTGACACCTTTTCACTATCTATCAGTCTGTCTCAATTTCTCTTTCTCGTCTATTGTATTCTCTCTCTAACTTTTTTCCCTCCCCCATCAAAAGCTCACTCCTTCTCAATCAGTCTTCACCATCAATCGCTATTGCTGCTGCTGTTGTGCAGGTTTATTTCCTCCTCAAGTCTTCCAGAGCCAGTCTGTTAGATTTAGTTGAATGAGAGAGAGGTGAGGTAAACGTTGCTAACCAGCAAGTCTCCAGCGGAGGAGAAGAAGAAAACAAAGCTGTGAAAAGCTCAACTCTGCTGGCTCTTTGGCTGCGATTGACATCAACTAGGTCAAGGAGCAATGGCGGCTGCTGCTTCATCGGCGATGATGTCGATACAACAACAGCATCGGCGGCGGCGGCGACAACGCAAAGTAGTTTTTAATTTTTCTGCACACTACACAGTCTAAACAGCAAAACACAAAAAGCTAACTTATTGAAAGGAAAGAAGATCAGATGCCCAATAACCTCTTCTTATTTTTTCACTGATGCTTGTCACGTGCTCCTCTCTGGGCAAAGTTAAAAGGGACATCAAAACAGCAACAGCAAAAATAAGGAGGAAAAAGCGCGTAATTGTACGACACTGTATAGCACCACCACCGCCACATTAATTTTTTTTACTTTCACTGTCACTGTTACTTTGAGGAGTGCTGTGCTGTGTGATGCAACCAACTCCTTTTGATGCTAAAATATGATAATATGAAAAGGAGAAAGTGCCTCTAAGAAGAAGCAGCAGCAGCTTATCAGGAGCAAAAATAAACAGAAGAAAAATGTGCCACACAAAGGCGCGAGATAAAACAGTGAGCAGCAGGAATTCCAAAAAAATGAAGGCAGAAAAAAGAAGACAAATGATATCACAGTTTGCAGTAATAATTAGGGAGTAAGGTGGTGGTGGTAGTGGTGGAAAAGTGAAAAGGGGGAAGGTAATGTGCACTTAAAAGTGATAAAAAAGTGATACGCTCATTTTAGTCTTCAAAAAGTTTGCCCTAAAGGCAGCTGTAAAATTTTACACTTTCAATCAGAGAGATACGAGCACTTAGAAACACTTAAAGTGCGCCAGTCAAATGGCTACTATTCAATGACCATCTCACTCTGAATGGCATCAAGTGCTTGAATCCTTGGACTTTCTTTACTCAAAAACACCACTAAATTCTCACCGCATCAACAGCAGCAGTGATAATAATTACGTGAATTAAATGAAATGAAGTGTCTCTTTAGAATCAAGCAATAAATTAAGAGGAAAAAAGTTCAATGAACAACATCAGCTTTAGCAGTAAGCAATGTTCAATGGCACACTACCACTTTTACTTAATAAACGCAAAGAATTGAAAAAGTTCAATGTCAGAAAAAGTGCTTTTGATGCTGCAGTAGCTGTCACGGCCGCCCGCATCAATTTCTGTCATTATTATCAATTAACCACAACAAACAGGCTACTTCCATTGAAAAAAATAAACAGTGCTTTAATATGACTGAAGATGGTTAAATTGAGCAGAGACAAAAAATAAAATGCAAACTGACCAAAACTGTTGCACAAGGCTAAGCAACCAAAACTAAAGTCAATTAAAAAATATTTTACAGGTTCAATTAGCCCACAACACTTCCGTTAGTCTAAAAACAGCCGCTAATCTTTTACCTAAAAACCTTCTTTTGTCTTCTCCTCTTCCTCACCTTTGATTGATTCTCTCCCCTCTCTTATCAAGCACTCTTGACCAACTCTCTTTCTCTTTATTATTAGTGAAACTTTAGGCTAGTTCACCGGTCAGTGAATTCAAACGGTGTTCAATTGTCTGCTGACAGATTAGCTGTTGCTGCTGCTGCCGATGCTGCTGTCGACTAATTGAGAGATGCTCACGCGGCCTTCTTTTCCCTCTCTCTCTTTCCTTCTCCCTACAAAAACTCCGCTTTTGATTGATTGAGTTTTCTTCTTCTTTCCGAGAAGAAGAGGAGAAAAGATAACACACTGCTGTCAGACAGCAGACAGACAGAAAGTTTGACCGACTGGTAATGTTCTCCCTCCCGCTCCCCAGCAATTTTCTATTTTTTTATTTCGTTTCTCCTTTTCCTTCGCCTTCTTTTCCTCACTTTTGACCAAAGCCAACTGAGCAGAAAATAGAGCTTAATAATTTATTTATCCCCCTCCACTTTACACACACAGACAAAGCTCGGCACCCGTTACTATTGAAATGCTGCCGTACATTTAGTACACAACAACTACTAAAACCACAGCTGAAAATCTCTGAATCGCCAATGAGAATGAGAAAATATAAAAAAGCTAAAAAATGTTGATGCGGTTGTTCAACTGCTGTTTGTGTTTGACTGCTAATTAGCAATGCACAACACGACAGGTAAACAGATTTTTGCATTAATGAAAAGAACGAAAAAGAAGTGGTGATAAATAACAAAGGGAGGAAAAAACTTTCCCCGCTGTTGTCTCCTCATCTTTTTACTTTTGCTGTTGCTGCTGCTGCTCTTTCTCAATGTGTAATATTTATCCTCGTTTCACTTTTAATCTAATTTGCAAAGGATTTGTGCAAAAAGAGAGAGAGAGGACAACAAACTTGACAAACATCAAAAGTGGTCAGCATCAAAACTTGACCGCAGCATTGAAAATAACTGCTTAATTGAATTAATTTTGCATTTTAATCGTACAACGATAAAACTAATTGGGCTAAGACTATACTGAAGTCAAGAACACCGCTATTTAAGTTTTTAAACAAAAGTCAACAGTTAATAATAATAGTAGAGAAATCAACTCGGGACACTTTTACTTCAAAAAACAAAGCAAACAAAGAGAAAGGCTAAACTTTAAATGGCGTGCAAATAGTGTATAGCAAAAAATCAATTTAGGAAAAAAGTCTAAGCCTTCTCGCTCAATTTAATCGTCTTTTCACGTGTTTACTACAAAAAAAATGTTTCCTTTTGAATGTTCACCTTTTTCTTCTTCTAGAACCGGCATCAATTAACCGACACACTTCAATTAAGGTCGGAATCTTTTGCAAAGAGTAGGTCTAAACCTACTGAACTGAATTGAACTCTATTTATAATAATTAACGGAAAAAATTCACTTTTGCACTTCTAGCACTCTCATTGTTTGACCGACATAGAAGAAAAAGGCAACCAGCCGATCAAAAAGTAATCGGAAAAATAATAAAAGAAGTAGTTGGCTAAATAAAAACAACAGGCAGAGCCAGAGGAGGAAAGCGAACATTTTCTCCTATTTCTCCCATCATATTCTAATTTTAAACAGCAGCAGCAACAACAGCAGCAGAAGTCGCCGCCGCATCAACTGCTGCTGCTGTTGTTGTCGAACACAGCATCAGCTGATAATTTATCACCAGTCTTTCTCTCACTCTTGTTCTCATCAAACGATGCTGCTGCTGCTGCCGGTTTTCGCTCCTTTGTTTTGTCTCAGTCAGCCAGTCAACGACTGTCTGTCTGCTCCTCTTCTGAAAAAAAATGTCCGCTTTTAGTCCATTGTTGTCCAGTGGTGTTTGGCGCTGCTGCTGCTTTGATTTTCCTCCTTTCCAGCTCTTTTCTATTTACCAAACTCCAAACGAACTTTGAGTTGTCTGCCTGCCTTTCTCAACTACTATTTTTTTCAATGTAGCCCGAGGAAAGCTAAAGAAAAAGCTGAGAAGCCCCTTCTTCTTCGAGAGCAGCAGCGAGAACGTACACACACAAATTACCGAAGATGACCGAGACTCAAGAGTGAGTGAAGTGAAGTGAGCATCAGAAGAAGAAGAAGAGGCAGCAGAAGAAGCAGCCTAAAAATAGAAGTCAAACTCTTCTTCTCCTCCTCCTCCTGCTCTTCTCGCTTGACCTCAGCCATTACCGGTAATGGTCAGTGAGTAAGTCGTGTTCCAGCGTGTCGGACAGCCAAAGCAGCAGAAAAAACGGCTGACTGCACAATTAACCACAACCACACAACTACCACACTGCTATAACCACTTGCTGATCGTCGCAGATCGAGCAGCAGCACTCTATTGTTTGAACCAGCGCGACAGCAATATTCAATTTGCCGTTAAAGAAGGAGAGGAAAAAAAGGAAAACAAAAACTACTATTGCAGCAGTGGCACTCGTAAACACTCGGTAAGAAAGAAGAAGAAGAAGAAGTTAGGCACAGCACTGATTTGCCCGAGTAGTGAAGAAGTAAAAAGCGATTGCAAGAGAGTGGTCATTTTTAGCGCGGGCATAACGCTCTCTTGCTACTTCATCTGATAGCGTAGTGGAAAGCAGCAAAAAGCCAAATTACATGCTCATATCTCTCCAATGAAAAAGCAGCAGTAGCAGCAGCGTAAAAAACGAAAAAAGAAATTAGGTGCCGGATGTGCTCTTTTTCGCCTTTTAAAAAATATGTTTGTTTTGGCTAAAACTAAAAATCCAGCCAAAATCAGCTTTGAGTAATCAGCAATCAGCAAAAGGAACAGATAACTGCTGATTTTTGGATACAAAATAGTTCTACTTTTTTCCTTCTAAAAGGATCAGGAAACGAGAGAAAAAATGAGAGAGAGAGAGAGAGAGAGAGAGAGAGAGAGTTGATAAATATCAACGGTCGATGTTGATGAAGATTTTAAGGACTTTAGAAGAAAAAAGAAACTTAGTAGCTGCCAGTAATGGCTGCGATGATGATAGGCAAGGTGCGTAACGAGTGTCTGTCGGTGTCTGACGCACCGTACTTTTTGCCCTTAAACACACTCAAAGCAGACAGACACATCTCTTTCATCTGAACAGTGAAACTAATACTACTTTAGTAGCGGTAGACGTTTCTTTCAGTATCGCAAAGGCCGATCAAACCGACCGACCGACCGTAAGGATTGAAAAGAGCTGTCGACAAAGTTGCACTGTAGTGCTAAAACTTTCTCTTTTTGCCACTTTTCTTCCTCCTTCAGTGATAAAAAGGAAGAAAAGTGTAAACAACTCTCTGAATGAGAAAGTAGCCTTCGAGAATATTCTCATTCACAAAAAGGTAACAAAGTAATCAATTTAGAACATTCAAACAGGTTGGCGGGGAAAATAAAGAAGAAAAACTAGGCCAGCATCAAGTTTGTTTAGCCTCCTTTCTACTACCACTGATCACGAATTGAATCGACCAAGTCTGTTCTATTGAGTAAATGCCCTGACAGCAACAACAGCAGCACTTGACCTCATCAGCACTAAATTTAGCCAGAGAGCTCTATTCAGAAAAGGCCTAAAGTCTAAACTAAAGTCTAAAAATGCTTAAGGTGCAGCTTGCAATTCTTCAGCAGCAGCAGCAGCCAAACATCAGATTGGCATCTAAAGATGATCAGAAACCAAAGAAAAAAGAAAAAGAAGATGCTCAGTTATTGTCGCCTTAAGAGGAAGAAAACGGGAGAAAAGTAGAGAGGAGGAGGAGGAGGTCATGATCAATCAATCAAAGCAAAAAGTGGCCGCGGAGGCGATGATGATGATGATGATGACGACTGTGACGCTAATTGCCTTCACTAATTAGCCGTTTTCAGCTAAAAGTTAGGCAGTTAACAGTTAGGCAGCACTTGTAATGACTACAGCTGATTCTTTCTTTTCTCATTTTACATTCACGCAAAAAAGAAGGCAAAATTAAAGTCCAAGAGAACTCATGTTCTTCAGATTTGGACACGGTTGACAAAGCTGATCAGCGCCTACTCGATTCCAGCTAATCCTCAAATTATTATTATACATCGACCAAAAGCAAGTGTTCGAAGGTCGGAAGGTCTTAATTTGTCAAAACTAAATTGACAGACTGAACAAGCAAGAAAGTGATAATTGAGGATAACTAATTGCAGCAGCAGCAGTGCTGTCAAAATGTTAGAAAGTGCTAATTGGAATGCAGATTAACTTCAACACCTCAGCAACAGTTCCTGCTGCAGCTCTCGGTTAGAAAACGGACATTTTTTGCTGACCATGATCATAAACTAAAAAAGTACTTTTGAAAATTTAAAATTTAGTTAACAGCAGAATGCATTTGGCCAACAGTTTTGAAAAAAATTGAAAAAAATCCAAGTTTAAAAAATATCGGTCAGCATGTCAAGTGCAAGGCAAAAGACAGAAAAAAAAAGAAAAAACCTTTTGCCAAAGAAAGAAAAGAAAAAAGGTTGAGTGACAGGAGCACTTCCACTGACCACAACCAAAGCTCTCCTCTAAATGACTGACAGAGAAAATCCCACCTAAAGAACACACACAGACAAATGCTCAATTGCACCCAGAAAAGAAGAAGAAGAAAGGTAGAAAAGTGGATTTTCTTTAAGTGGCCATTTAAGTACCACCACCACCACCTCAGTCACCACAAAAAGCACTTTTTCAACAACAAAGGCTAACTGTATTAACTAGTAGTAGTAGTAGCTAAGAGGGCTCCTGGTAATGGCTTTAAAATTAGACAAAACGAGAGAGGAAAGGAAAGGAAAGAAAAATTGAGCAAAAAGCAGGGAAAGGTGAAAGCGTGCAGGCACACACAACTCACAACAACTAACTCTAACAAGCAAAAACACTAAAACCTACAGCTAAATTACGCTCAATTTTAAAGAAAAGAAAGAAAGAAATCATCTACTTACAAAGTAGTACGTCGACTGCGAGTAGCTGAACTTGAGGCCGTGGTTGAAGAGGACGTGGGCGAACTCGGGCAGGCAGCGGACCGTGCCGACGATGCTGAAGACGGCGAGGAAGGCGTTCCAGGCGATGAGGGCGCCCTTCATGCGGTAGGGCTCCCGGGGGGCCATCCACCGCTTCATCGCCACGATGGCCACCAGGTAGGCGAGGCTGATGTAGAAGCTGAAGTACCACTTGCTGAGGCTGCGGTGGACGGTGTCCGAGTGGTGGAGGATGAAGTCCTCGAACCAGAAGGAGTTGGCGATGCCGGGAAAGTCGGTGAGGGTGCGGCTAAAGTTGTGCGACATGCCCTCGCGATAGACGTGAAAGTCGTGGAAGCGGACGTCAGCGTAGCCCTCGGCGGCCAGGAGGTCGGGCAGGAGGGAGTGTGGAAGGGAGGCCATTGTGTTTGAAGTTAGGTTGATAAGTTGATAAGTTGAGGATAAGAAGAGGTAAATCAGTCTATTGAGGAGGAGTAGGAGAGGTCACAGTCGAAAATCACAATTTGAGTTTCTAAAAACTAGAGAAGTAGATAGAGTAGTCGAGGAGAGGATGGGAAAGAGATGAGCAACTTTTGTTGAGGAAGACTGCTCAGTCTCTCGTCGATTCGAGCAATAGTGCTTCGAGAAGCAAAGTTTGTCGAAGTTTGCTGGTCAGTGTTGGTTGGTTAGTTGAAAGGCTTTGTGCTGTGTGCTGTTGTTGTCTGGCGAAAGTGTCGGTGTTTGTGCTGAAGCAGTTGTAGTCCGTCGTCAGTCTGTCAGTGTTTGCGCGCCCAAACTCGAGCTCAAAACTCGGAGAGAGAGGCTTGAAGAGCTTTGAAGAGAGAGAAGCTGGCTTTGTGTCTGCAGCAGTTGTTGATGATGAGGCGAAGAGCGAGAGAGCAAACTGATGGCTACTACTATTTATACGATTACCATGGCTGCAGGCTGCCCAGGCCAGGACAAGCCAGGCTGTTGCTTCTCTGGAGAGCGACGGAGGTGCTGCCAACTGCAGAGCTGTACAGTCTGCAGACACTGCTTTAGCCTCAAGAGAGAAAGAAGAAGAAGAAGTAGTATTCAACTTCGACTTCAGAAGAAGAGGAGGAAATCTCCTGAGGGAGAAGGGAGAGAAAAGTGTGCTGCTGCTGCTCAGAACATCTTCAGACAGAGGTGGTGGTAAACTAATTAGTAGACCAGTACAATTGGGTGTTGGTTTAAGCTTGCCTTTGCTTCGAGGTTTTTCTTCTTCTTGGTGGTGGTGAGATTTCTGAAGCTGAAGAGAAAGAGGAAAACTGTGGGTTGAACTTCTTCAGGGGGGTGAATACCTCGTGAAAGCCTCCTCCTTTTCGTAAGAGGTGATGAGCATTGTGGTCATTCTGGGCGATCCATCGATCAATAAATAATAAAGTGTGCATTGGGTGCAAATAGTAGTAATTGATTAGTGACGTCAGTGATGCCGCCTTATTGTGTGATCTTGATGACATCATCATCTGAAGAATGGTAAGCTTGGTTGCACCTCTTGTGTTGTTACTTGTTTACCACCACCAAAAATGCCTACTACTGCTGCTAATGATTATGAGCATCGTGGGTTCCTTCCTTTGGTGGCGGATCATTAGTGCAGATCGAAGAAGCTTCTCGAGCATTCCTCCTCTTCTTCTTCTTAATTTCAATCAAAGTTGTCAGCTGTGCTGTTGCTGCTTATCAACGCTAAAAAGGCTGAAGGAAAAAATTCCGAGTTGACCTTTCATCAGCAGCAGCAGCTGCTCACGTTCGCCTTCTTTTCAAGAGTGCACAGAGAAAAGGTAATTTGAATCTATCATTTCACTATCTCTCCTTTTTCAACTTTTTTTGCCTTTTTTCCTACCACCCTTCAACCTTTGACCTTGTTGAGTGGTTTGGCTGCCAGTGCTTCTGCCATAGTTTACCTTTTTAACTGCTGCCATTGAGCGAATAATCCTCTAATCACGCTAATTAAAATTAAGAGAGTGTGTGCATTTGAGTACCGCGTAGATCTTCGACCCTGTGCAGCAGTTTAGCATATGTAAAAGTAGTAAAAGAAGTACTTGGAAGAAATGGCAGCAGCAAAAAATCGCAACTTTTTTGGTGTTTTGCAGCAGCATCAGCAACTTCATCAGCAACTTCATCAGCAATTTCAGTGATACACACAGTGTCACACACTGTCACACACACACATTTACATCCTAAATCCGGTCGCAAAAAAGTGGCAGCTTTACATTCGAAACATCGAGCACACACGAGCAGCAGCAGCCCAATTTTATATTAACGACTAATCAGATCAGGAACGTCCGAAACAACAAAATTTGCATGTTGGGAAGATCAACACAAAAAACAATCAAGCAGCAGAGGTAGCACCACAGAGTGCCAAAAACTTTCCACTTTTGGGTGAAATACTGGCACTTTCTATTACTGGCACATTTGCCACCACCATCACCATCGTCATCAGCATCAATGAAAAAATTACAATGATCATCCTCATTACACACCACCGATAAGCACATCAGGCTGCATCACATGCACCCTGCAGTGAAAAGTATCGTTGCACTCAAACAGAGTTTAGTGCATTACAGCATTTTTGCAAATTGCAGCAGATTGAAACTAAACCAAAGCCTGAACTTGTGTGTGTGTGTGTGTGTGTGTGTGTTTGGTACTTTAATCGATCTCTGTAGGAAGTAGAGGTGGTACCTGCTAATCTAATTCTCTCCCTTTTTCCTAGTTGTTGCAATGTAAATGGCCTCCAATAAAACGTAGGAAAGGAAAAGAAGACGACGTGAGGAAAGACACGGAAATTCAGGAGACAGGGGGACAGGTTTGTACCCAAGCAGACCTTCTTGTATTTAAATTCCTCCTAAATGAACTGAAACTGTCCAGGCTAATTAATTGGCAAATAGTACATGACAGACTGGCCTCAAGGCATCATCATCATCATTTGAAGCATCATCATCTTCAGCCTACCATCTTCAACGTCATAATCACCTCCAAGGAATAGCATTGAAGACTACCACTACCACATCTTTCTCAGAAGAGGATCAAGGATCAGGAAGAGCAGGAAAAGATGATGATGAAGGAGAGGGATAAAACAGAAGAAGATGATGATGATGCAAGGAAAAAAAGTAGAACAGGTAGTTAACCTTTTTGATGTTTCTAAACTTTTTTTTGCCAGTTGTTTCAATGTTGAGTACAAAACGAAACCAAGTGCTACTGCAAATCAACAGGTAGGTGACAATGAAGATGATTTTTTGAGGTGATACATTGGCTAAAACAAAGCAAAGATGGACAGTTTTTACGGCTACAATTGAAACCGTTTTTTATTTTGACACCTTCTCGGCAAAGGAAGGAAGGTCTATTTGCTCGCAATTTCTTTTTCTCTTTTCTTCCTTCCTGCCTTATTTTGCCTTACCAAAAAAACGTTTAATTTGCGTAACACTTTTTTATTGTACAAAACAGCACTTTTATGATCTTGAGCAATGTCTATTTTTAGTTGGCTTTTTCTAACTTCTTCAGCCACAGGGTTTTACAAACGGAAAAAAGCTGCAACACCTTTTTTCTGTTTAACTAGTGCTGATCAAACGGAAAAAAGTGGTCAGTTTTCTTGAAACAAAAATTGCAACATGTAATTTGAGTTTTGAGTTACAAAGTGGTGAGTTTTGTTGAAGTGACAGGCAACAACAAAAGACTAATTAAAATCTAGCTATCATTAGAACTTTTACTAAAACTTTTATTTTATTAAAAATTAGCTTCACTGTACACTAAATTAGATTAGCACATAAATCACCGCTGTTGATAACTCACTTACTGCAAGAAACCTTTAACCAGGAAAAAAGAGCATAAGAGAGGTTGAGCGTTTTTAGTGCGTTGCGCCTCACTGTTCACCACCACCAGCAAAATCAAAATCGAAATCCCTGTACCACGTTAGCACGTGCTTACATGAACACCTAGAGAGAAAGAGAGTGCTATTAACCTCTGATTGGTAATTGCTGAAAAGAAGAGAGAAAAATCAAAACAAGTAGCTATAAGAAGAAAAAGAAGAAAGTGGCAGGCGCCGTTTGTTTACACCTGTCACCAACAAACTAACCAACAACAACTTCAGTCAGTGCACGTTAATTCACCAACACGCCAAGCACTAAGAGAGTGTTTAGTGGTGACAGTGACCTTCAACAAAAGGGAAGCGCAATTTGGGAAAGTTTCCAGACGACGATGTTTTGGTAGTGCTGGTGTTGGTGCACAAGTCCGCATTGAATAGCCTGATCAGTTAGAACCAGAATTTTTGTTAATAATGAAAGACAAAAGATTGAAAAAAGCAAAAAAAAAGTGTGATAAAGTGAATATTCTAAACCTAGAGATTGCTGATAATTTATAATTTGATTGATTAACTTCAATTGCAATCTAATCAATTGAACGATTAGGCAAAAGATCGCTGGTGCGAGAGATGTGGTGTGGAAACATGCTACTGCTGCTGCTGCTACTTTTTAATTATCAACGACAAGAAGCAGAAACAGCGTTTGCAACTCAATAATTGGTTCAAAATTGGTACAGTGTTTCAACAGAGTCGCAACAAATTGTACTGCTCGTCCAATTCCAGTTCATGCGTGGAAATTGGGAAAGTTTTGCTGCTGCTGCTGATAAAAAAGGTACATCGTTTTCTTCTTGTTCACCACTTTTAATTGTTTGTAATTGCCAGTTACTACTACTACAACTAAAAAAATTCAGTGTTTTATCACTTGAAATGTACTCTTGGTTCTTCTTCTACTTTTCTCCTTTTTTTTCCCAATTCACTTCCTCAAAAAATTTTTCTAGAAATTCAGTTCAGTAGACACACAAGTCAGTACAACGTCTGCCCTAACAAGTGTCGTCTGTACTCGCCGTGTAAATTCCAGAAAAAAGAGGATGGTAATTACGATGAACGATCATTTTATCTTTACACTTTTTTTTGACGTAAGAATCACAGTTTCGGCGTTGTGGCTGCTCAGCTAATCACATGCATCAGCCTCAGAACTTGTGAGTCAGCAAGAGATAGTAGTACTACCACCTGCAATTAATTAGCATCCCTTCAGGCGACAGGACGCACAAGTCTGAAGCTGAAATTGAAGCTGAAGCTCAAAGATCAGATCAGATCAGATCGGGGTGATCAGAGAAAGAGAGAGAGAGAGAGAGAGAAAGAAAAACTCTCTCTGAACTGTCATTAGTATAATTTTAGTTGGAGAAAAGTGCTATTTTAGTTTTGTTTAAAAAATTATAAAATGAGCGTCTGCGAAATGCTCCGCTGATGATGATGCACCGATGATAAGACAAAAGGGATAACTTTGTAAAAAAAGTACAACACAGAGCAGGGTACAGCAGACAACCTGTGGACAAACAAAGACCGTTGTTGCCTTTGTTCTTTGGGTGGCTGTACTCAGTTTAACCTAAACCGGGGTTGATTTTAAACTGAGCAAAATTATGATTTAATTGACTGCTTTTTGTTTGCGAAATTCTTATACTCCCACAATACTAGTACTGATAACGACCGCCGGTAATTGCTCAGTAAGAGCATTTGATGCTTCATGTGATGAGAATATCTTTTGTCATTGAAAAAAAATTGGCAGTAAACCCTTTTTTATTTATTGAAGTAAATGCGAACGTAATTATCTTTGCCCACAATCATCATCACCACCACCAGCACCACCAATTTCCCAGCGGCAATTTGCTGTTTGCTTTTGCTTTCTAATAAATGGGGCTCAAAGTTGAGCTTACTCGACTTAATGGGAGGAAAATAGTCTTCTTAACTTTTCTCCGCTCAACAATGGATTGGGTGATTGGTAGGGAGAAGTTGAGGAGGAAAAGTGAAAGTAGTGAATAGCAATAATTTTCATTTTCAGAACCCTCTTTCAGCTATTTTTTATTTTGAGGTTTCACAACTGCTCGTGTGTGTGGTCACCACTTTTGTCTGGCTGAAAAAAGGAGAGGAAGAATTGCCAGAAGGTAGTAATTTAGGTGTTTACGTGTAAGCTTTAGGAGGATATTATCGGTGTTTAGGTAATTGAAAGTGTGTGTGTGTGTGTGTGCACAGAAAGAAAAAGTTTCAACAGGTTGGGTACACTTGTTTTTTTGTTAGCAACACTTCATTACACATTTTTTCGTTTCATTGAGAGAGAGAGAGAGTTTGTTTTCAGTGTGAAAAGAAAAAAATAAAAGCTAATGAGTGATGGCTTTCTAGTGCAATCTCATTAGCTGCTGCTGCTGTAAAATTGTGTGTATGTAAACCGATACTTTTCACTATCAAAAACATTGAACATTTTTTGCTGTTGGCAAAAAAATCATTTCATTCAACAAACACAGGCATTCTTTTCATTCTTTTGCTTCTTGTTGACAACTAATCACCAAAGTCCTTGTAAAAAATAAAACCGCCATTTTGGCATGTTTTTGTATGCAACAACAACAGCCAAAAAACATGCAAATAATAATTGTACATTGTAAACCGGTGAAATCTAATTTTAAATAACAGTAAAAGGCGCACTATAATCTGACATTACAATAGAATAGAAAATAAATTGACGGCCAAATTGAGCAACAGAAAAGCTGTTTGTTGTTATTGCTGTCAAAACTTTTAATTTTTTATTTTCAAAAAGACCTCAAATAGCACAACAGCTTAGCAGCAGCAGAAGTGTCCAGAAATGATGCTCTAAAACTAATAACTTTATAATAATAAATTAGCTGACTTTCTTCCAACTTCTTCTTAAACTACTCTTAACCTTTTGTACTCACATACATCATCATCTTATTAATTGTTACCGGGTAAATGTCAAGGCGTGCGAACAGCTCATAAATCACAGGCACACTGCTAAACACTTTTTTCTTTTGTCTAAAAACAAAAGTGACTAATTGCCCAACTTCTCTCTTTCTCTCATTTAATTACTGCTCGTTAGTTAAACATAACAGCAAAGCCTGCTAAACTGTGACCGAAAAAAAGATGCTCCTTTTCATCATCATCATCATCATCAACATCATTAAAGCCAAATTGACATAAAACAATAGCAACCGCCAAAGGCACTTTACCAAAAGGTTTTTCCAAAAAATAATAAAGCACTTCAATTCATTAAAGCATTTTAGTATTTTTTCATTACCAAACTCTAGCACGACCCCTCCTCCTCCTCATATTTCAAAAAGCATTTGCGTAAATGACTTTTTTCTTTAGAAAAAAACAACGTCAAGTACGTCACAGTCGGCATTGTCCAACTCCTTCTTTTTCTCTCTTTATCGTCATCTAATTAGCAGCCTTGCAGTGCTTTACAATATTCGCCTACACTAGCACTTGTGAGAAAGACGATGTCCAGCACATTTCAACACTTTATTATTTTTTACTGGACGCACACATATTTCTTTCCCCTTTATATTGAGCATATTTGATCAATGAGAGAAAGAGAAGGTAGAAAGTTGCCTCCTGCCAACTTTTTGATTTCTTCTGAAGATGGATGACAATTGTCTACTGATGAGAACTGAATGCCGTTTTGGAACACACCTTTTGAAGTGGTGGATCACAATAGAGAGCAAAGTAACTGATGGTTATATTTAGCAGCAGCAGTATTTGATCGAACCTTCAAAAACTTTGACTGACTGTGTGCTCTATGGAAAAAGGGGAGAAAGATGGTAAAAACTACTAATCAGTGCCAGAAGACAGTTTCATCAAGTGAGCTATTGTACACGTCAATCAGAAAACTATTGAGCTGTTCTCCTAATTTGTTCTCCTTCTCAGCAACTCTTTTTTGCTATGAAGATTGAAATGTGCCACACAGCATCGCCGCTGACGTAAAAACGACCACGCTGTAAACACAAACACACACACACATGTAAAACGCTTCTACGTTTGAGCTTTCTCTTTTTTTCTTTTTCTTTTTGCTGTACAGCAGTCTGTCGTACAATGAATGAATGAATGAATGTGTTTGAGAACAACAGTTCACACAGGAGGAAGAACGGATGAAGGATGATCTGTGCACAGGTAGTGGTAGTGGTGATTGCAATCATGATCTTGAAATGTAGTGAAAAAGAGTAACCACAAAACAGCAATATGAAAAACATTTGTAATTTAAAAAAAGTTTTTTAAAACGCTGGGGATAGTTTCTATCATTGGACCAAAAAGAGTCATTTGCAAAAATCTGCAGCAATCAGACATTGACAGCTACTTTAGCCAGAGACAAATTTCGAACAATTAAAACACTAAAACTGTGACTTTACACTAATACACGCAATGTTAGCTACAATTCTATGCTACTTTACACTTTCAATAATGGCTCAGATTTTTATTATAACCTGCTGTAACTGCTTGTTAGAAAAATAAAATATACGTGTCCTGCTACTCTTTTGCTCTGCTTTACCTGCATCTACTATTAACCGTCATGATCATCTACCTTTTTCCGCTTTTGCTTGCTCTAGCCAGCAACTGTGCCAACGCCAATCGCCCATTCACAGATGAGCAGACAGTGTGCTCGAAGGAGCTGCTCAAGAACTTCAGCATCAAGGCCGACTTTTCCAAGGACATGTCAGCGGCTATCAACGAGCACTTCCCCTCGGTGGAGGACTGCAAAAGCCTGCTGCACTTCTTGTACATTACCTACGAGCTGTACTTTGGAAAGTCGGTCTCGTGGCACCGTCATAACAACTCTGCCAAGAAGCAGTTTGTCGTCTTTTCCCTCCTGTCCGCCAAGTCAGAGATGATGACCGGAAATGTCGGCAAACTGACGAAGGTCTTCAACAGCACCAATGATGACCCGGAGGAGCGCTTCCTGATGCGCGACCAGCGATGGATTCAGGCATTCTTCTCCGCCCTTCCTGTTGACATTACCATTTTTAACAGCAGCAGCAGCTGTGCCAATTCTGTGGTTTATTCTGCCGAACCTTTCCACTCCCGTTGGTTCTCTTTTCTGGTGCTCTTCTTCGGTGGGATGGCAGGTGCGGCAGTCTTCAAGGTGCTGCAGAAGCTGCACTGTCTCTGCTTCTGTGGCCGTTTGCCTGGTCCACCGATTCTGCCTGTCACCGCCTCTGGTCCGGTGCAGAAGTAGCCGTCACTGCCCCGGTGACCAATGCTCAGCTGCCCACTTTTCACTCTATTTTTTGGGCAACATTTTGCAGTCAATTTTTTTTATTTTACAAAACTGGCTAGCATGGTCGCTGCCAATGCCAACTTTTCTTGCTAAACTTTTTCTCCTCATTTCGGTCCAATTTGACCTTTTTATTCATCTTTAGGCACATGCGGCTTATGCCGTTTAAAATTAAAAAGATTTTTAATTTTTACTTTTGCTCAGTTGCGATGATGAATTGTTCGCTTTGATGCAATTTATTTTTACTAGCATAAAAATACGTTTATTAAAAATCAGCTCACCCCTAAACAACAAACAAACGTTTACTAGGGGATTTGCTATTACTGCTAACTTTTTATTTCTCTATCATCAGCCCACCAAAATGAAGTAGAAAGGCAATGTAGATGAGAACAAACTCGCACATGGTTCTCCGCTCGATGACGCCAAAGACGCCGGCGCCCAGCGCCATCGTCTTGGTTCGCTGTTGACTTCGGGCGCCGCCGTCATCGAGCAACTCTAGGTAGAAGGGCAGCTTCAACTGTTCACGATTGAGTTTAATTTTTAGATTTCTATTTGCAAATGCTCTAGTTAAGATGCTCATTAACAAACTCCGACTGGAGTACATCCGCCGGTTGATGGCCACTACAAAGGTGGCCACAGCGAGGGGCGTGCAACCGTTCAGCAACGCCCAGACAATGTAGGCCACCCTCTGCTCTGGGCTTTGTCTGCCAGTGTTGTAGACGATGAAAACAAAGGAGTAGGCATTGTAGGCAAGATTGCCCAGCAGATAGGCGGCAAAAAAAGGGGCGCAAAACGCCTGGTTAAATGCGGTTAAAAAGTTCACCATCTTGGTATGGTGGGCGCGAAATGTGGCAGAAGTTGCCACGAGTAGGTATAGAATTTTTTCTTTTGCTTTTTTCTTGTTTTTTCTAGAGCTTTGTTTGTCAACTCTTTTTGCAATCACCTCTAAGGCACTTTGCTGACTTGTAAAGGTCCACCTGCTGACCAGTGAAATGACGACGATGCTTGCTTCAACAATGAGAAGGTTAGCCACACCAACCTGTGATGCAGGGTATAGAAAGAAAATGTAGTCCAAGTTGGCCAGCAAGGCAAAGGTAAGCGGACTGTTGGTAAAAAGCGGCAAAAAACGAAAGTAGATAGTTGCCAAAGTTGAAAAAATCGCTTTAAAGTAAAAAATGATATTAAAAGTTTACAAAAAAATTTTTTTTATTTACACATTAAAAAGAGAGAAATTAGTATGCTTTCCAGTGCAACCCAAGTAAACACTAATTTATTATAATTTTTGAATTGATGTAAATTTTTATTAACTACATTTTTTATTATGTTTTTGTTTTTGTTTTCTCTAAGAAATCCAATCTTTTGAATCAAAGAAATCATAAAAAAAGTTTTTAATTTTTTCTTTTTGAGTGCAAAATTCCAATTGTTTTCCTCATACAATTCATATTGGTTGTCAAAAAATGTTTCAAAACTTTTTACCAAAGTGCTGTGAATAAAACGATAACAACGTGCTAAATTAGTCAAATCAGAGGAATCTAGGTGTAATTTCCAGTAAATGTAAACGAAAAAGAAAACTACTGGAATAAAGGCAATAAAAAGGTTGCCGTCAGTAACGCCCAGCTCGTAAAATTGATTTAAAACTTGATCATAAAAAAAGTATTTCTTGGTGTGACATATTTGTAAAGAATAATAAGCAAAAAAATTTCGGCAACAATAAAATAAAGAGATTGTGATGTAAAGATAATGTAAGAAGCCAATTTTTTTATTTTGATAATCTGATACTTTGCTGTTTCTTTTCACAAATTGAAAAATGCTGAAAAAAATCATTTTTAATAAATTTTAACTTTTTTTTGATATATTTGAAAATTAAGTTTGGGTATTTTAATTGAGTTTTTTAATGTTTTTCAGTTTTTAACAACAATTTGTTTGTTTTTAATGTTGTTGTTTGTTTAGTAAAATGGTAAATATTTTAAACTATTTATTGTTGTTAATTATTGTTGCAAAATATTTGTGAAATTTTCTAGTGCACGGTGAACTGTTTGTTTTGCAGTTTTACTATTTGTGTTTTGTAAATACTTATTTTTCAAAACGTTTTAAATTATTCAATAGTTTTTAGTTTACATTTAAAAAACTCGGTGAAAAACGTACAGTCAAATAAATTTTTTTGCACACTCTTGTTATTATTACTTTCCGCTACTTTTCTTTTCTCTAAGCATTAACCCTCCAAAGTGCAGCAGAAAGGCAACGTAGATGAAGGCAAATTCAAGCAAACTCATCATTTCAATGACGCCAAAGACGCCGGCGCCCAAGCCCATCGTCCTTGTCCTCTGTCTACCCTTTGCCCCATCGAGCAGTTCCAGGTAGCAGGGCAACTTCCACTTTTCCCGGCAGAATTTTTTTCCAGAATATTTCGGATTCTTTTTAGCTAGAATCCCTGCAATCACCTTCTCACTGGAGTACATTCTCCGGTTGATGGCCACCACAAAAGTGGCCACACCGAGGGGCGTACAGCCGTGGAGTACCTGCCAAGCGGCATAACCGCATCTAAAAAGCAAACTTTGATCGCTGGTGTTGTAAGCGATAAAAACAAAGGAGTAGGCATTGTACCCAAGGTTGCCCAGCAGATATGTGGCAAAGAAGGTCGAGCTGAGGGCCTCATTGAAGGCGGTCAGAAAGTGAACCCATTTGGTGTGCTCGTATCTGAAGACAGCAGTAGTGTTCCAAACACTTGAGCTAAAATTCATTTTTTCTTGCTCTAAAACCTTTTGTTGACCTTTGAAAATCTGCCCTGAAACGACTGAAACGAGGATTATGGCAGAGGAAGTTAGCAGAACATTGGCAATGCCCACAAGACCGCCGATTAAAAAGAGGAGAAAGTCGAGGTTAGCAAGCAGAGCAATGAGCACTGGCTCAGTGGTGAAGAGAGGCAGAAACCGAAGATAGCCAATGGTGAAAATGGTACAGATCACTAGGGTTTAACAAAATATTATTTTACAAACAGAAACATTTAATTTCAACGTACTGGAAAAAATCATGTAAAGCAGCATTCCTTCTAGAGTTAACCATAGTGCGACCAGCTGTTGGGCATGATTGTACTTTGGAGTAGTAAAATTAACGTTTTTTCTACTTTTTCTTCTTTTAACACTGGCAACAAAACCAATCTGTTTCAAGGATCGCATCAGTAAAAACTGCTTCCTTTTTTTAGTTTCCTTTGCAAAACTCCAACTATCTTCGCTGTAAAGTGCCAAATTATTTAGCGCAAAAACTTCAAAACTCTCCATCAAAGATCGGTAAATGAAACACCAAACTTGGAATAGTTTTGCTGAATGTTTTTCACACATCAAGTGTACAACCCAGTGAATGTGGGTGAAGAAAATGATCACTGGGCTAAAGGCGAGGTAGAGGTAGCCATCGTCGATGCCCAGGCTGTACAACTGTTCCAAAAGATGATCATAGGCAAAGTATTCGGTTGAATGAAGTGATCGAAGAAAATAAAAGCAAACAAGCATTCGCTGAAATAAACTTAAAGCGTTGAGGATGTAGAAAAGGTGAAGCAGATAATAAATTTTGCAGTTATTTTTTGGCTGATAATGGCTTTGTATTTTATTCTCCACAAACTTGAACATGCTAAAGTGAGCCATTTTGTTTTAATTGATAATTTTTTTATGAAGAACTGACTATTTTAAACGTCAGTTTTTGTAGAATGATAATGAATTTCCTTTATTAAAAGTTTAATATAAGTTCTGTTCCTGAAAATGTAAAATCAATACCAGCGTTATAATTAGCAAAAAATTACTATTTGCAATAAGTCAGTAAACCGTTTCATTAGCGACTAAATTACTATAAAACTGTCAAACTGTATTAACCGCTTTTAAAAAATTCAATGTCTGAAAAGCGTTACTGTAAAACAAAACAAGACTGGAGCAGAAACAATTTTAAAAAAATTTTTGATTTATTAACTTTTATTTAACAGTTTGCTTTGCCATTCATCAGCCCACCGAAATGCAGAAGAAAAGCGACATAAATAAGCGCAAACTCCAGCAAAGTCCTCCGCTCGATAACGCCAAAAAGTCCCGCACTGAGGGCCATTGTCCTTGTCCTCCGCCTACTTTTGGCGCCTCCGTCGTCGAGGAGTTCCAAATAACAGGGCAGCTTCCACTGCTCACGATAGAACTTCTTCTTTGGATGATTTTTCTTAGAACTTGCCAAAATTCCGGCAATCACCTTTTCCCCAGAGTACATCCGCCGGTTGATGGCTACCACAAAGGTTGACACGCCTACCGGCGTAGAGCCGTGCATCAGCTGCCAAAATGTATAGCCCGTTCTTATCAGCGGACTTAGATTACTTGTGTTGTAGGCGATAAAAACAAAAGAATATGAGTTGTAGCCGATATTTCCCAGCAGATATGAAGCGAAAAATGGTGAGCTAAGAGCTTCATTGAAAGTTGCCAGAAAGCGAACCGTTTTAGTGTGCTGTACTCGGAAATGGGCGGTGATTGAAAAACATAAGTTTTCTCTGCCTTTTTTCCTACTGTTTTTCAATGTTTTTAAAACTTTTTGCTGATTTTTAAAATCTTGTTGTGAGATTACGGAGACAAAAACAATTCCCGAAGCGGCAATAAGAACGTCGCAAATGCCGACTAGAGCATTGGTTAAGAAGATGAGAAAATCAATGTTGACCAGCAGAGCTGTCAGGAGTGGTTCAGTAGTGAAAAGGGGCCAAAAACGAAAGTATCCAGCTGCAAGCGTTGTCAAGGTCACTGGAAAGAGTTTTTAAAAAAACGAAAAAAAATTAATCTTGGTTTAAATAACTGGCAACTTACTACTATAAACCAAATAAAGTAGAAACGCTTCCAGTATCAACCAGAGAGTAACCAATCGAACACTGTTTTTCAGCTCAATCAAATTTTGTCTTTTTCTTTTCTTTCTGGTCGCCTCAAAACCTATAAACTTCAAAAATCGAATCATAAAGTACTGTTTCTGTCTTTTATTTTTCCACACAAACGCCCAATTATTTTCACTTTGAAAAAGGTCACAATTCTCTTCACAGAACGCCTCAAAAGCAGGCACCACAGAGTTGTAAATAAAGCTCCAAACTTGAATTGAATTTTCTGAACTTCCGGTCAAATGAACCGTCCAGTGAATGTAGATGAAGAAGAGAACCAGTGGAGTGAAGGCGAGAAAGAGGTAACCGTCGTCAATTCCCAGGTTGACCAGCTCTCCCATGATTCGGTCATAACGGGCAAAATACTCGGTAAAATGTAGAACACGGAGGCAATAAAAACAGGTAAACATTCGAGAAAAGAAGCCCAGAGCATTGAAAATATAGAGAAAATGAGGTAGAAAACTGATGAAAAATTCCGGTTCATTTCGGCAATTAAAAAGTTTACTTTTGCTCTGCACAAACTTAAATATGCTAAAATGTTTCATTTAAAAAAAGGTTTTTAATGTTGAAATTAAGTTGAATTTTTTAAAGCAATTGAACTTCACATTGCTTTAGTCTTTAGTTTTAAAAAATCAATATCCATTTAATGTTGAGTAATGCGCTCTCTTTCTCTCTTTCTCGTTCAATTAATAACTTAGTCATTTTTTCCTGTTAAATTCAATTTTGCTGAAAGAAGGAAAAATTGCATGTAACAAATTCTTATTCGCTAGTCACTTGAAAACCTATTACTCAATGTTCAGCCGTATTGATCGATCGACTCATTTGCTTGTTTGCTGTTGTTACCTGGGTTGCAAATTGATTTTTCATTGGATATTTGTCCTCTTTTGGTGTGCTATGCAAAAGAAAAAAACAAAGTCCCGCCAGAAGTGCTGGAAAAAAATTTAAACACGCATACGTCTTTTGCGACGGGGAGTGGGAAAAAGTTTTTTGTTTACCAAAAGTTTTTTTCTTTTTTCAGTCGGCTTTGGAGCGAGAAGATTACCATCCATCTTTTTGTAAGGACTGATAAGTAGAAGATAAAGAAGAAGAAGAAGTGGATATCAATTTCAAGAAATTTTGCCCCTTATAAATACGCGTCTGTGATACCTTGACAACATCCAACAAGAACCCCCGTCATCAAATCTGTTTTCCACACCCTGCAATAAGCTTGCAATAAACATCCCAGTCACACTGACAATCAACCGTTGAAATTAGAACTCAAAACCAAAGCCGGGAAAAAGATGTTGTCCAACGTCATCGCCTTTGCCGTCTTCTTCGTGGCCGTCTGCATGTACGGCGCGGTGCACAAGATCGAGGAAGGTAAGTTTGGACCAAATTCGAAATCGGCAATTTCTAAAACTCCTCCATCCTCTCTTTTCCATTTCAGGTCACGTCGGCGTCTACTACCGCGGCGGCGCCCTCCTCAAGGCCACCTCGCAGCCGGGCTTCCACATGATGGTGCCCCTCCTCACCTCCTTCCGCTCCATCCAGGTCACCCTGCAGACGGACGAGGTGAAGAACGTCCCCTGCGGAACCTCCGGCGGCGTCATGATCTACTTCGACCGCATCGAGGTAGTCAACATCCTCAACTCGGCCGCCGTGCACGACATTGTGCGGAACTTCACCGCCGACTACGACAAAGCGCTCATCTTCAACAAGGTCCACCACGAGTTGAATCAGTTCTGCAGCAGCCACTCGCTGCAGGAGGTGTACATTGAGCAGTTCGACCAGATCGACGAGAATCTGCGCACGGCGCTTCAGGCGGACCTCAATGAGTTTGCCCCCGGGCTTCGGGTCATTAGCGTTCGCGTGACGAAGCCGAAGATTCCGGAGAGCATTCGCAAGAACTACGAGATCATGGAGGGTAAGATCATCAACTTTTTAACAGTTCTAAAAGGCAAATCTAACTAAATTTTCTTTTCCCTTTACAGCCGAAAAGACCAAGCTGATGATCTCCGTCCAGCGACAGAAGGTCATTGAGAAGGACGCGGAGACGGAGCGGAAGAAGGCGGTGATCGAGGCGGAGAAAAACAGCCAGGTGGCGAAGATCATCAACGAGCAGAACATCATGGAGAAGGAGTCGCTGAAGACGATTAGCCACATTGAGGACGATATGATGGTAAGAATGCTGACAATTTTTTTGTTCATTTCTAAAACCTAAAAACACTAACCACAAAACCTCTTTTTCTCCCCTTAAAATCAGTTCAACCGCGAGAAGATGACCGCCGACGCGGAGTACTATACCAAGGCGAAGGTGGCCCAGGCAAACGAGCTCCTCCTCACGCCGCAGTACCTCGAGCTGAAGCGGACCGAGGCGGTGGCCGCCAACGCCAAGGTCTACTTTGGCGCCAACATTCCCTCGATGTTCTACGCCTCAGAGGGCTCTTCGTCCGCTTCGAGTACTCCCTCAACCGAGCTCGAAAAGCACACCAAAATAGCGGAGATTGAGAAAAAGCTGGCGGCGATTGCCGCCGCCTCCAACCTCAACGCTGCTGCTCAGGCGGGCAACAAAAAGTAAACACTGCGAAGATTGTGATGAAGAGAGATATTAAATTCCAAGAGTTGACTATTCCGGTAAAAGTTGACCATTTCTATTTTTTCAACAGTTTTACTGATCACGTTTTTTTGTTTGCTTTTCCTTTGCAGTTGATTATTCTTTCCGCTTCTTATTCTTCTCCCCCTCTTCTTCTTCATCATCATCAACTTATTATTCTGGCATCAAGATTCAAGAGCATAAACAAAAGCGCGCATACCATTCTTCAGCTTCTGCTACAAAATACCTTTACACAAACCAACGCTTAGACTCCTTTCATTCTTTGTATCTTTACTCCGAAATTATTAACCTCTCATTTCTCAAGACTGCCTTTCTCTTTTCAGCTTCTTTTCGCTAGCTTCTTATTCTCGAAAAACCCTGTACAGAAATCCCTTTCGCCTTTTCACACCGCCACTGTACAGCGCAACCAGCCGTAGTGAGATTATTTCTTCTTGTTGTTGACATGAACTTACACTGTACAAAAGACTGCTTCTATTCTTGTTCCCTTTCTTTGATTTCTCCTCCTTATCCTTATTCTACACTGCACATACACACACATTTAATAAACACAAAAAGCAATCATTCTCGCTCAGAGGTCAAAGGTGAGAAGAGCTGCTGCTGCTGCTGATGGAAGGCAAAAAGTGCACCGTAATTGTCGTTCCAGCGCCTCTCTCGCCGCTAGGCGGCAGATCATACGGTTTAAAGGGCTGGGGCGCTGGAGAGGTTATTCACAAACGTAGTTACTGTTTGCGCAAAAAAGAGAGGTGGTGCCAAGTGATTGTGTCGCAGCGCCCATTATCTTGGTAGCGCTGAAGAAAAAAATTACAATTTTTTTCACTCTTCTCTTTGTTTGGCTCTGTCAGTTTCAGTCTGCTTGAGCTTCTGAACTATAAAGTCTGGAGCAGTTCTTTTTCTTTTCTAAAGAAGTTTTTATATTTTCTGAAACAGTTTTTATCTCAATTGCAACTTCTCGTGACAACGCATGAGCTTGATTATTTCCGAAGCCAATTAAAAAAAGTGATCGTGAAGTGATTATCGAGGCCATCGAGGATCATCATCACCACCAGCACCAGAACAGGTACGTGTCATTGTCACAACAAACACTTTGTCTCGATCTCTAAATTTTATTTTATGGTTTCCACTTTTTATTGCCCTCTCTGCTTGTGTGGCATCCTGCCTGGCGAAGCCGTAGTCAGTCAGTCAGTCAGTCATGATTGTGGTCAACTATAAAAGAACTAGAAAAGCACTTTGACACTTTCTCTGACATAACAAAAAGCAAACATATGTTTCGAGAATCATCTCATCTAACAACCTCTTTTTTGCTTTTATTGCAGTGTTTCAATTTCGAACCAATTGAGTGTGAACGTACTTTGATCAGCTTGGGCGGAGTGCTTGTTTTTATTCAGTCACCATTCACCTCCAGCTTTTACCTCCATCACTTTGGCGACTTCATCGTTTTGGTGACGCCGCCGCCGCCCGAAGTTCATCTCTTTACCATCACCATCAACAAGTTTTTCGCCCATCTTTTACTGCCTTCTCGAGCAGCAGAAACAGTTGTTGTTCTCTGCTCGCAGCTGCGGTAGTCGTAAAGCAAACATCGTTGCAGTTGATAAAACCATCTCTCCAGACAAGAGGAGCTCTCACAGTTTTCCCCTATCACCACCACCACCACCGGCGATTATCATCGGCTCTGATTTGCAGCACTACCACCACCACAACAACAACTTTCTATAGAGGAAAACACTCCATTTGCAACGACCTTCCTGCAAACTTCAAAGTCTTCGAACAAACCAAAACCTCGAAAACCTCGAAGAAGAAGATGTCGAACATCAACGAGACGCTGGACGCCTTTCCCTACTGGGCGCTGCTGCCGAAGAGGGAGACGACGGCGGCCGCCTTCCTCGCCCGTAACCCTGCCTTTGATGGCCGCGGCGTGAAGATTGCCATCCTCGATTCGGGCGTCGACCCGGGCGCGGCGGGCATGCAGGTGACCAGCGATGGTCGGCCCAAGGTGGTGGACATGATGGACGCCACGGGGGCGGGCGATGTGGACACGAGCACCGTGGTGGAAGTTGATAAAGCGGACGGCTGCATCACCGGACTGACTGGGCGGAAGTTGAAGGTGAGGGTTTGCTGCGCATTTCGAACTCTCATGTCATTTTCTAAACCTCTTTTTTAGATCCCCAGCAGCTGGACCAACCCCACCGGCAAGTACCACCTGGGCGCGAAGAACGTCTACGAGCTCTTCGACAAGTCGGTAAAAGGGCACCTGACGAAGGAGTACCTCGAGAAGGAGTTCAGTCCGGTGAACAAGCCGATGCTGGCGGCCGCGGTGAAGGCGCTGAATGAGTACACCGAGAAGGAGGCTTCTTCAGGTAAAAAGGCGGACGACCTGGAGCCAAAGGAGCGCATCGAGGCTGCGCTGAGGCGTGAGGAGCTGCAGGCGGCGGTGGAGCTGCTGAAGGGCGCCGACGGGAAGGCGCTGGTCGACCCGGGGCCCACCTTTGACTGTGTGGTCTTTCACGACGGGCAGATGTGGCGGTAAGAGAGATCTAACATCTAAACAAAATGGCTGCTTTGTTTACATTCTAAAACTCTCCTCCTCCTCCTTTCCATAGAGCCTGTATCGACACCAGCGGCACCGGCGACCTCGAGTCGGCGACGCTGCTCGGAACGTACCGCGAAACATTGAAATATGGGACGCTCTCTGACCGGGACCGCTTCAACTACGGCGTCAACATCTACAATGAGGGCAATCTGTTGGAGATTGTCGGACAGGTATGTGTTTAGGGTTTACTTTTTGGTTCGACTTATTTTTAACCTTTTTTCCCACTTTCAGTGCAGCTCCCACGGCAGCCACGTCGCCTCGATCGCCGCGGCGAACTTTCCCGACGACCCGGAGCGAAACGGCGTCGCGCCCGGCGCCCAGATTGTCAGCATCGTCATTGGCGACCACCGGTTGGGCACGATGGAGACCGGGGCGGGCATTGTCCGGGCCTTTATCAAGGTCATCGAAAGTGGCTGCGACCTGATCAACATGAGCTACGGCGAGTTTGGCCACTGGGCGGAGGGGTAAGTCCGTCTGTCTGTTTTGCTTTGTTTACCTTTTTCCAAACCTTTACCTTCCTCTCCTCTTCTTTTTCAGACGCGTCTTTGACCAGCTGCACGAGCTGGTGCACCGCCACGGCGTCATCTACGTCGCCTCGGCGGGCAACTCTGGCCCCGCCCTCAGCACCATCGGCTCTCCGCCCACCATGCACTCGGACGACATTGTGGGCGTGGGCGCGTACGTCACGCCGGACATGATGGTCGCCGAGTACTCGATGCGCGAGAAGCTGCCCGGCTCCGCCTACACGTGGACCTCGCGGGGGCCGGCCTTTACCGGCGCCCTGGGCGTTTCAGTATGCGCCCCAGGGGGCGCCATTACCAGCGTGCCCAATTGGACGCTGCACGGCGCGCAGCTGATGAACGGGACGTCGATGGCGGCGCCGAACGCTTGTGGGTGCATTGCCCTCCTTCTCAGTGGCCTGAAGGCAAAGGGCATCGAGTACTCGCCCTTTTCAGTGCGGGCCGCCGTGGAGAACAGCGCCCTGAAGGCGTTGCCAGACTACAGCCCCTACGCCCACGGCCACGGGCTGGTTCAAGTGGAGCGGGCCTTTGACCATCTGGTGGCCAGCCACGCCCACAAGGAGCTGCCCCTGGTGGAGCGGGACATTCACTTTCGGGTCAGCATTGGCAATGGAGGGCCGCTCACAACTTTGGGCATTTACCTTCGGGAGCCCCACCAGCTGCTGAAGCCCTCGGTGCACCTGGTCAGCGTGGAGCCGCAGCTCTTCAAAGAGCCCCTGCAGCCGCAGTCGACGAAGATCAACTTTGACATGAGCTTTCAGCTGGTGGTATCGAGCGCTGATGGCGGAAGCGGAAGTGGGTGGATTCAGGCGCCCGCCTTCCTGCACCTGAACTACGCCGCCCGAAGCTTCAGCGTCAAGATTGACCCGCAGGGGCTGGCGGAGGGCTCGCTGAATACGGCATTTGTGAGTGGGCCCTTTTAGAAATCTTTTTATTCTTTTGGTGCTAACTTTTACTTTCTTTTTTAGATTCTCGCCTACGACGTGAAGAACTCGGAGAAGGGGCCGGTGTGGCGGGTGCCCATTACCGTCATTAAGCCGATTACTGTGTAGGTTATCTTTTCTTTGTCTTTTTTGTGAAATTTTTTATCTTTTTTCACTTTTCTCTTTACTAGCACCGACGACGTCTACCGCTTCAGCGACCGCTCGCGACCTTCCGCTCTGCGCCGCGTCTTTCTCCGCCCACCGCCGCACTCCTCCGTTGCCCGCGTGACGGTGAAGAACGTCAGCTCGGGGGCGGAGTCAGGCAACTTTGTGCTGCACTGCTCCGCCCTCAAGCCGCAGGTGGCCGCGCGGACGCACGAGTTCTACAAGTACTTTAGCCTGTCGGGGGCGGGGTCTGCGGCGAGTTGGGCGTTTTCGCTGGGCGGCGGCGAGAACTACACGCTGGAGGTCGCCTTTGGGAAGTTTTGGTCCAGTTTGGGCGAGCTGGAGACTGAGCTGGAGGTCGCTTTTGAGCGAGTGGCTCTGGTGGAGAAGAGCAGCCCTCTCACTATCACCGCCTCGAAGGTGGTCACGCGGCTGGAGCTGGTCAATCACGGGCGGCAGCTGGTGAAGGTGACGCCGATGGTCAGGTTTACCGGCCTGCTGCAGAGTGTCAAGTGAGTGTGTAGTTTTCGGGCTAAAAATGTTTGTTATTTTTGACCAACTTTTTCCCCTCCTTTTTCCCTTCTAGGCCACAGGAGGCGAAGATTCAGCCGCTGACGGGCGTGCGGGACCGCTGGCCCGGGGGGAAGATCATCTACGAGATTGTCCTTACCTACTCGGTTAAAATTGTGAGTAGAAATTTTTTTTCAATATTTTTCTAACTCTACATTTTTCTCCCTAGGCCAAGTCCACCGAGTGCACGGTGGTCTTTCCGCTGCTGGCGGAGACGCTCTACGAGTCGCCGTACGAGAGTCAGCTGTGGCTGCTCTTTGACACTAACAAGCAGCTGGTCGCCTCGGGCGACGCCTACCCGCAGAAGTACTACTGCAAGCTGGAGAAGGGCGAGTACCGGGTGCTGCTGCAGGTGCGCCACGAGTCGACGGCCGCCCTGGAGCGCCTGCAGGAGCTGCCCATTACCGTCCGGCACAAGGTGGCCAGCCCTTTTGCCGTACAGCTGTACTGCAGCGGGGTGGGGGCGATTCAGGGGGCGGAGTCGAGGCGGGTGACGGAGAAGGCGGTGGCACTGGCCCCTGGCGAAGTGACGCCCCTCTTTGTGTCGACGCTGGGCAGTGGGGGCGGGGCGGTGGGAAACGGGTGCGTCGTTTCCGCCATGAAGAACGCCCCCTTCAAGATTGGCCCCGGTGCGGTCTTTTCCGGTTCGTTCAGCCTGAAGAGCGAACAGGCGGGGCGGGAGGAGAAGACGTCGGTGAAGCTGACGGAGGCGGTGCTGCTGGTCGACTATGACCTGGCGGCGCCGGTGAAGCTCGCTAGTAGCTCGGCTAAGGAGGACGCCAAGGCTGAGGAGAAGAAGGCCGCCACCACCGATCTGCTGGAGCTGAAGATTGGCCTGATGGGCAACAAAAGCTTGCCCAAGGCTGAGGTGGAGAAGTTGGTGGCCGAACTGGAGGCGGATCCGGTGGCCGCCGCGGACACTCGCTTTCTACTGGCCAAACTGCAGCTGCTGGTCAATGGCGACAAACAAACTTCGAAGACTGATGAAGAGGCCGCAAAGGCGACCAACGGCACGGATGGCGACTCGATTAGCAGCACCAACGGAACTTTAGCGGCCAAGGAAGAGGCCGCCCAAAAGCAGCTCGACCTTGCCGGGCGCATCCTCGAGACGGTCGACTTTGAGGCGCTGGTGGGCGGGCTGGCCGCCCTGAAGCTGGACGCGAAGAAGGTACTGCACTCGCCGGCGCAGGTTAAAAGGTATGGCCGGGAAGGAGAGACAAGTGTGATTTAATGAAATCTAACCAAATTCAACTTGTCCTCCTGGACTTGCTCTCTCTACCCTCAGTCTGGAGAAGCAGAAGACGCTGCTGACGGAGACGCTGCTGATCAAGGGCCTCGCGCTGTGTACGCTGATTGAGGCGAAGAAGACGGGTGTGGATAAGCAGGAGCCACCCTCAACGGAAGTGGCCGACCTGCTGGCTCAACTTCAGGCCCTGTATCTGCAGCTGTACACGCTGCGAGCGGATTTTGCGGAGAAGGACCCGAAGGCGGGCCGCTTTCTGGAACGGCACGCCGTGGCCACCGGGCAGTACGCCCGCTACGTGAAGATGTTGCTGAAGAATGGAGGTGGTGGTTCGGAAGAATCTGCTGGAGCAGGAGGTAATGGAGGAGGAGGTGATGGAGGAGGAGCTTCGGGAGCTTCCTCGACGCACAGCCTCGAGACGGAGCAGAAGATCAAGTGGGCGTATGAGCAGCTCGGTTGGGGTCATCTGGCGAAGCATGTCGACCGAACGGTGCACGTCAAGTTCCCCAAGAGCTATACGCTCTTTTAGAAACCGGTTCTTTGAAGCATTTCACTCCTTTGCCCCTCGTAATGATCGGACTTTAACTTTAACACATTTCCACCACTAGCACACAAAAACACACCTTACCTCTGACTGTGTCTTTCTACCCCTTCTCCTACTCTTCTGCCTGAAATGACCCTTTTAATCCTATTTTATTTTCCTACTCCTAGACTGTTTTTAAAAAAATTGCATGATCACACTGATTAATTACCGGATTTATATTACGAATAATTAAACAGTTTAATTTAAACCTGCCGGTGATGACTGTCATTTTTCTCAAAACGTTCACGCCGTTTAAAATCTTGCACGTCATCTGCGAGCGCCACCGGGCTGCCAGCTGAGCGGGGCGCCTCTGCCCCCTGTTTACGGTGCGGCAGAGCCCTGGGCGGGCGCGTTCACAGATGGCGGCGGCGTGCTCTTACGTAGCAGCGTGCAAAAGCAGTCAGCACCGCCGCAGCAGTAGCAGCAGCAGCAGAAGCAGAAGCAGCCGAGAACAGAAGAACACAGAAGAAGAAAGAGAAAGAGAAAGAGAAACACAGACGCAGACGATCATTTGGCGACGGCCACGGCTTGAGCTCTGATCACCACCGTCACCACCGCCGATGATCTTCAACTTCTTCATCATCACCACCAACACCACCACCTCATTGTTTTAGCCTCGTTTCGTTGTTTATCACTATCGAAAGGATCAGCAGCAGTAAAAACACGTTGCCGTCGTCTGGTCGTGGTCTGCTCTGTTCTGTTCTGTTGCTCTTCTCTTCAGCTGTCGTCGTCGTCGTCGTTGTCGTTGATCGGAACTGAGCTCGACAACTCATCATTGAAGACTCGACAATCATCACCATCACCTTTTTCCTCATCTTTATCTCTATCTTCTTCGTTATCACCCCCACCAACACGGCCGCCAAACACTTGCAAGCACAAAGCCACCGTTTGGCCACCGTTGGGTCAGCGCGCGCCCAGTGCCCCGCTTTCTAGTGTGGGGACCCTGGCCGTTGGCTGATGGCGAAAAAGTCCGCGAAGAAGGCCGCCAAGCAGAAACGCCAGGCGCAGAACCAGGCGCGTTCTCGGGCCAACAACAACAGCAAGAACGCCAACAACACGAACCAAAACAATACTAGCAACTCTAACAACACCAACTCCAGCAAACATATCCAGCAGTTGACCTCGAAGATGGCCAACTTTTCTCTGGCTGATGACAACAATGGCGGCGGTGGTCAGCTGCCGGCGCTCAGCCTGGTGCCCAGCGGCCTCGGCAACCTGGGCAGCACCTGCTACTTCAACTCGGTGATGCAGGTGCTGGGGCAGACCTATGTCCTGGGACGACAGCTGGCGGAGCGCTCCGATCCGCAGTACACCTGGGAGGCGAAGACGGTGTACCTCGAGGTGGTCAGTGCTTCGAAAAAAGAAGAGGAGGAAGAAGGAGAGGACATCGAAGGCAAGGACAAGTCGGGCAATGGCAATGGAGCCGAGGAGGAGGAGGAGGTGAATTCGAACACCTCCTCCTCGATTGAGGCCTACTTCAGAGCGGACAGCCGCCGGACGACGCTGCCCGAGCCGCATTCCCTCATCACTGCCTTTGTCAATCTGCAGCGGGAGATCTTTACTGGAAGGTAAGGCTTTTTCTAAAACCTGCTCACTAAAATTTCTAAAACCTCTCTTTTTTACAGCCGCACCTACCCCGGCATCCTCCTCGGCGAGATTCGCCGCGAGCACGCCCAGTTCATGGGCTTCTCGGAGCAGGACGCCCAGGAGCTGCTCATCTCCCTTCTCTCCTCGATGAAGAAGCTCGAGGCGGAGCGCCAGAAGAAGGTCCTCCCGGAGGCGCTGGGCATCGAGGACCGCCGCCATCCGACGGCGGCCGAGCAGCAGCTGGCGCAGCGCTTCAAGATTGCCGCCAACCACACCGTGGTGGACGCGATCTTCGGCGGCCAGCTGCTGTGCTGCATCCGCTGCACCGAGTGCAACCACCGCTCCTTCACCTTTGAGGCCTTCATGGACCTGTCGTTGTCGTTGAATACGGCGGCGAAGAATGACAACAACACCGGCGTCGGCGGCGGAAAGTTCACCACCGCCCTCAAAAAGTACGCCAGCCAGGCGAACACTTCGGTGGTGTCCACTGGAGCCGGCGGTGGAGGAGGGAACGGCAACAGCCGCAACAAGGGCTACAAGAACAAGAAGAACAAGAGCAGCCACAGCAAGGTCGATGTTACCAACGACCAGGACGGCGGCGAGGATGAGGAGAACATGCCGCCGCTGATGATGGACATTGAAAGTACTGCTGAAGAGGAGGACGCCGGCAGTCGAACGATGACGCCCAGGGAGCGCAAGGACAAGCGGGCGGCGAAGAAGGCGGCGAAGCGGCAGGCCCGGCAGGTGGCCCGCGACCAGGCGGCCCAGGAGCAGCAGCAGGACCATTCGGCGGGCCTTGAAGTTCGTCTTCAGGGGACCACCTCGAATGATAATGATAATGATGACGATGGCGATGACGGCTTCAAGAGCGGCAGTGATGAGGAGGAAATTGAAGAGGAGGAGGAAGAGGACGACCAGGACTCTACGGGCGCCGTCGACGGCGGCATGAGCAGCCCGGAGCTGCTGGACGGTGGCTGCCTGGCGGCGGCGGCGGCGGCTACTTCCACCTCCACCGCAGGAGCGCCCACCGCCGCCTACAGTGGTGATCCCCTGGATGAAAATAGCTATTGGTGCAGCAGCAGCAGCCAGCGAGCCGAGGTTCACGGGGGCAGCGGCGGGGGCGGTGATGACCTGCACCAGATCCCAATGGACATTGTCACCGGGGACCTGGACGACTACGATGACTATCAGCAGCTGCTCGCCAGGGACGCTGACTCGGTGGCGCTGGCCGCCGACCCGACCTTGGACTACGATCGACTGGTCGGGGTCTCGGATGACCACGCTATGGACATCGGCGGAGTGGGCGGCAACGGCGGCCCCTTCTACGGCACTGACGACGGCATCGACTGGAGCGCCGACCCGGCGTCCTTTGTCGCCGAGCAGCAGTTTCTCGACAGTGACCTAGTGAATGAGCTGCTGGGGCATCAGCAGCTGGGCCAGCAGCAGCAGCAGCAGCAGGGTGGGCCAGCAGGGCAGCGGGCCCTCGACCTGGACCACCTGGCGATTGAGACGCTGCTAGCCGCGGACATTCCCCTGCCCTCCTCCTCCTCCTCCTCGAAGGATAGAGATGGTAATGGGCAGCAGCAGCAGTTCAACATCATCAACGGAGGCGAAGAGGAGGACGACGTGGTGGCGGTGTACGGGCCGCAGCTGCCCGCCCAGCACGGCTACTACTACGACGACGGCGATCAGGCGATGTCCACCGGTGGTGGTAGTGGTAGTGGTGGTACGGCTGACTCGGGCATCGGTAGTGGTGCTGGGTCGATGACCACCACCGCCAGTTCAACTAATTCGACGATGATCACCGCCAAGGGCCCGGACAGTGATCCTCACCACCTTCAGCAACAACAGCCCTCACCCGAGGTGGACGTCTTTGCCTCGGGCGACTCGATGGACGCCCCTACCACCACCACCACCACCACTTCAAACTCTAATTCGAACAGTCCCTCCAGTTCACCGAATGGCAAAAGTGGCAGCAGCAAAGTCCACAGCAACAACACGCCCACCCTGCTGCCGCACGTCGATCCTGCCTTTCGCTCCAAACTCTACGAGCTGGCCCTTCAAAAGGTCTCCTATGGGGGCGAGGCCAGTGGCAACAATGGCGATCTGGGCCGCCTCTTTGAGGCCTTCATCAAGCCGGAGACGCTGGACGGCGTCAACAAGTACCTCTGTGATGGCTGTACGGCGGCGGCTGCTGCGGCCAAAAAGAAGAAGATGGCTGGAAATGAAAACTCGGGTGATAATAAGAAGGCGGAGAAGGTCTACACGAAGGCAGTTCGCACGCAGCTGATTGCCCTGCCGCCCGCAGTCCTGGTCGTCCACCTGAAGCGCTTCGAGGCGAACGCCTTTGGCGGCAGTCGCAGCGGCGGCGGCGGCTTCACCCGCGGCGCCGCCTACGCCCACAAGCTGAGCACCGCCATCAGCTTCCCGGAACGGCTCTGTCTGGCCCCCTACACTAGCCGCCTCTACGAGATGGCCTATGCGCAGTTCTACGAGTCTTCTAAAGAGGAAGATGAGGAAGAAGGTGATGAAGGTGGTAAGCTGGAGTACCAGCTGTACGGCGTGGTCCTCCACTCGGGCAGCCTCCGCTCCGGCCACTACACCGCCTACGTGGCGGTCCGCCCCGCCGCCTATTTCGACCCAGGCCACCTGAGCCGCTTCCTCCACCTGAAGCCCTTTGTACCGAACATTGAGCACATTGTGGGCGTGTGCTATGAGAAGGAGGTGGGGCAAAAGAAGGAGGAAGAGACAAAAATGGACGTCAAGAAGGAGGAGGAGGATGAGGGGATGAAGGAGAACGGAGACGGCCACTACCACCTCAGTGGTCACTCAACTCTGGTGAAAACGGCGGAAGAGGTGGGTGATAAACCAAATCAGGAAAAGGTAAAGAATGAGGATCAGCAGCAGCAGGCGATGATGATGGCCACCGATGACGACCTCCACCACCACTACCACCAGAACTACTCGGCGGTGAACGGCGACCACAACTACCTGGGCGATGGGCATCCCAGTGCTGCGGTGGAGACTTTACCGTCGCAGCCACCACCACCGCTGCCCCCTCACCGTCGAACTGAAGCACCTGCGGTGGTCGGTGACCAGCAGCAGCAGCAGCAGCGCAAGTGGTACCACATCAGCGACACCTCGGTGCAGGCGACCAATCTGGCGAGCGTCCTCCGTGAGACCACCAGTCCCTATATGCTCTTCTACGAGCGAATCCAGTGAATGCACTCGCTCCAGTGCTGTGATGTCCTTCAGTGAACTCTGCGACTGTGCCTGCGATCTCCTCTCTGTCCACTCTTTACCACCACCAGCAAAATCAGCAACAGTGCCTCCTTCTCTTGCTGTCCACCTTTCTCCTTCTCCTCCTTCACCAACTTCCAGTCACTCCAGTCAACACCCTCCTCTCTCCCCCAAACCTAAAAGTCGCCTATATTCTTTCCCCTCACCACCACCAATTTACTGAAATTTCAATCCAGAAAGCTTTGCGTTTCTCTGTCTTTTTCACCTTCCACCACCTCCACCACCACTCCAAACCATTCACACAGAACTTGTCCAACACTTTGTGTTTGTTGTTACCACTCCGCTTTACGTTGTTGTCGTTGTCGTTGTTTATGATAAGCCCCCTTCCCTCCCTTCCCCAAATTGCTTTTTATTATTTGATCCCCTCCCCTCTTTGTACACACCATACACACACACACAGACACAAAATACGACACAACCAGCAGACACCACCACCACCACCTAAAAGTACTGAAACACTGACCACCACCACCACCAGCAACACAGTATATGGGTGCATAATAATTGTGAACTTTTGTCCAACAGCATTCACCTCCCCCCTCTCTCCCCTTTCCCCTTCCCCTCCTTATGTTTGCTCTCTCTCTCTCTCTCTCTTTCTCATTAAGCTGATACTATATTATTACCGATTACTATTATTAAAATTATAATAAATTTAACAAATTACAGAACCTATTTGTGATGAAAGCTGCGCCTTTGTGTGCTTTGCAGCGCAGGCCTTGGCGCAGTTCCAACCAAACCGGCACTGAATCTGTGAAGAGAGAAGGAAGGGGAACCTTGGGCGCCGGGAGCATGCTCAGAACTGCCGGTACAGGCTTTGTGAAAGGCCGCCTCCGCCGCTGCTCACTGCTGTTCTGAACAGCCTGTTTAGTAGTATCAACAGCAGCGGCAGCACATGCTGTTCTGTTGTTATTTTTTTGCAGATCAGCGGTGCGCTCTGGCTGAGCACATTTTTCTCTTTTTTCGTCGGTATTTTTGGTTTCACCTGGTCCCTTTTTTTTACTCCTAGGCAACAGGGAGAAGAGCAATAGGGGAAAATGTTTGAGCCTGAGCCAAACCTGTGGCCAGCTGATGATCTGCCTGGGGTGTTTGACGACGATGATGATAATGTCGACGGGTTGCTTAATGATTTGTACAACGACAACAACAACGACAACCACTTGCTTGCTTGGGCCGGTTACGAAGAGGTGGTCGGGCGGAATGAGGAGGAGGATGTGCAGGAAGTTGGTGGGGGTGAAAAAGAAGAAACAGAAGATGAAATTGATTCCAATCTTCTAGACAGCCTCCTTCAGCAAACAGCTTTGGACATCGGTGGTAAGTGGGGTTTTCAGTTTTCTCCCATTCATTCTCTCATTATTTCCTCTCGCGTTATTTCCTCTGCAGAATCTCAGCCAACTGAATCAGCAGCAGCAGCAGCAGCAGAAGCTGTGATGATGCTGCAGTTAGCTGAAACGAATGCGAATGAGGCAAATGAAACTTATCCGTTTGATGAGGAATTTGAGCTGTCATTGCTTAGGAGGGAACAAGAAGAAGAAGAAGAAGAAGGTTCCTCTTATACCTTCTTTGAAGCGGCCATCGCCAGCAGGGAGGCAAATGAGGCAGTGAGGTGGCTCGGCGACAACAACAACGGCGGTGAGACTGCGGCTGATGCCGTTGCCGAGGCGGCCTCCTCCTCTGTAACCGTGGAAGTGTACGATCATCGCTTAGAACTGCTTCTGCCAATATTTGGTGAGTTGAGGTTTGATTTTACTGTTTTTTTGCCTTTTGATTGACACTCCTTTCCTGCAGAAGAAGCTGCTGCTGTGTCTCCGCAATCAGACACTGGTCAACTAATGGTGGTCAACAGTAGTGCAGTGAATGCTGCATCGGCTGAACAACCACCACAATCACAACCACGCCCACAACCACGACAATCACAACCACTCCCACAATCACAACAACAACCACGCCCACAGCAGCATTCCAAATTCCGTCCTCTTCAAAGCAGCAATCTTACAGGAAAGAAGAGGAAGAAGATCACCACCCACCACCACCACCACCAGTGCTCCCTGTGCCTCGCCTCCTTCACCCGCCGATATAATCTCGCCCGTCACCAGGTGGTGCACCGGGACAAAGGGGGGCCCCTGCACCAGTGTCCCCTGGCGGGATGTCGAGCGGCCTTTGCCCTGAGGACCACTCTGGGGAAGCACCTGGCGTTGGTGCACAGCGACGCCCGACCCTTCCAGTGCCCACTGGGCTGTGGGGCCGCCTTCAAGAAGAATACCCGCCTTACCGTCCATCTGAAGAGAGAGAGCTGCAGAAAGAGGTGGAAGAAGAGTAAACAAAGAAGAACAGAAGAAGATGAAAGTGAAACCCCGAATCACGGTGATCCTGGTGATACTTTGACTGCTGCTGCGGTCCGCGAGTCTGAAACACCAGCGGAGATTGTGTATTTGGAGATTGATGAAGACGAAGAGGAGGAAGAAGGCCAAGTAGAAGATACTTTCACTAGTACGATTTCTGGTCTCACCAATGGTGGCGGTGGTGGTGGGACAAAGGAAGAAGCGGTGGTGAGTGTCGTCGGCGAAATGTCGTCGTCGGCGGCGGCGGCTGAAGTCTGCGAATTTGCCGACATGGAACTTGACGCTGAGGAGCTTCTCCGGCTGCTCGCAGTTGGTAAGTGGTTTTTGAATGAGTTGCATTTCCCTTTTTTAAAAAGTATGTCTGACACTTGAGTTTTCATTCACCCCCTCCCCAGAAGACGATGCTTCTCAGGAGGTGGTGGTGGCCACGGTGCCCAACAGCAGCAGCAGTGCCCTGAATTCAGCAACAAGCTCTGAAGCCTCTGAAGCCCATCAGACTACTACTACTACTACTACTGATCATGATACTGCTGCTGCTGCCAGTGGTCAACTAGTGGCGTTCAACAGTGCCGTGAACAACAACAACAGTGCATTATCAGGCGAACAACAACAACAACAACAACAACAGGGGCGGCGGTTGCTGCTGCAGTTTCTAAAGCGTCCTCAACTTGAAGAGAAGAAGAAGACGACGAAGAAGAAGTGCACCTCCGCCTCCTCTCACCAGTGTCCCCGGTGCCCGATGGCCTTCTCCCGGAAGGACACTCTGCAGAGGCACCAGGCATCGGTGCACAGCGACGCCCGAAGGCCATTCAAGTGCCCCAGAAAGAAGAAGAAAAATCTGAATCAAAAAGGAACAGAACCGGACGGTGGTGGTGAGTTTTTGCCTGGAAGTGATTTTTGCACTCACTTTTATTCTCTCTCTCTTTCTCTCTCTCTCTCTCTCTTCTTTTTGCATTGAATCTCAACCAACTGAATTTTAGCAGCAGTGATGAACACTGCTACGACTATTACTGCTTTAGCTGACCGCCAGTCTGAAGCAGCGGAGATTGTGTTTTTGGAGATTGAAGAAGGCGAAGTAGAAGATACTTCCACTGAAACGACGATTTCTGGTCTCACCAATGGTGGTGGTGGTGGTGGTGGTGGTGGTGGGACAAAGGAAGAAGCGGCAGTGAGCGGAAGTGTCGACGAGCAGTCTGGTGATACTGTAGCTGATCATCTGACCTGCGAAGAGTTTGAGGCACTGTACATGACGGCAGATGATGGCGAAAACTACAACGGTGCCGCCGCCTCCTCCTCCTCCTCCTCCTCCTCCTCCTCTGTAACCGTTGAAATGTCCGATCACCAGCAGTCATCAGCACTGCCATTTGGTGAGTTGAGTTGAGGTTGTTGTTTTCGGGGCTATTGTTTACTTTTCTTTTCTTCTTTTTTCATTAGCACCCGTAGAATCTCAGCAATGCTCAGACACCTCTGCTGCTGCCGGTGGTCAACAACCGGTGGTCGTGAATGCATCGGCTGAACACCAACAACAACCACAACAACCACAACCACAACCACAACAACAACAAAAACAACAGCCAAGCCTTCGCCCTCCTAAAAGACAAAGACGAAAAGGAAAACAACGAAAAATACGCGAACCGGAAGTTAAACGGCCCCACTCGTGTACGCAGTGCAGTCGCAGCTTTGACCGGGCGACTCGCCTGCGGGAGCACCGCCGCCTGGAGCACGCCAACGACGATCGACCGTACGCCTGTCCGAACTGCTCGACGAAGCCGTTCCAGCAGGAGAGCGCCCTCATTGCCCACCAGGCGACGGTGCACAGCAACGTTCGGCCGTTAGTCTGCATTCGCTGTTGGAGAACCTTTCAGATGGGGGCTCACCTCGGGCACCATCTGCTGGAGGAGGGGAGCTGCTACCGGTAAGGATCTGCTGCTGCTGCTGCTCTTTCTTCTTTTCATAATTCCAACTCTGCTTTTTTCTCTGCTTCTCAGCCAACTGATAACGGGCAGTTCCTCCTCCTCCTCCTCCTCTTCTAGTCTTCCCCAGCAAGAAGGAATGGAAAATGAAGCTTTGAATGTCCTGGAAGCCCCGGAAGTCCTGGAAGTCTCAGAAGTCCTGGAAACCCCGGAAGTCCTGGAAGCCCCGGAAGTCCTGGAAGTCTCGAACGTCCTGGAAGTCGTGGAAGTCCCGGAAGTCCTGGAAACCCCGGAAGTCTTGGAAGTTTCGAACGCCCTGGAAGTCTCGAACGCCCTGGAAGTCCTGGAAATCTCAAGTCCTGGAAGCCCTGGAAGCCCCGAAAGCCTTGGGAGCCCTCGGTCACGATATCTTGGCAGGCATTGCTCAGTCGACGGTGCTGGCGGCGGAGGACGAGGAGGACTGTGGTGGTGGTGATGGTGGTGAGTGCTTTCGTTTGTTTTTCCTCTTCTTCGATTTCCAATTTGACACTCACTTTTTATTAATTCTCTCTCTCTCTCTCTCCCTCCCCCTTTTTGCATCAGATTCTCAACTACCCGTCGACCGGAGCTGATGGCGCACAAGGCCAAGGTTCACCCGGAGGCAGTTCATCGCTAGGAAGGGGAGGTCATCGCCGATCATCATCATCATCATCATTATCATCATTATCATCATCATCATCACTTGTATCGATCTCTCTTTCTTTTCAGTATTACCGCCCATCCTCTCTGTTTTTATTAAACAGCTGTTTTTTGGCTCCTCCTCCGGCTCCTCCTCCTCCTCAGCTGTAGCGGCCATTCGCCCGGGAGCCGCCCTCCAGCCAGAGCCACAGGCGGACGGTGGTGAAGAGGAGGAAACTAAAGGTGAGGAAGGCCGCCTCGAGGGCAAACAGCGTCAGCGGGTGCTCCTTCAGGCTGATCTGCCCGAGGACGAGGGGCGGGACCATGGACATGAGGCCGGTGAGGAAGGAGTAGCTGCTGCAGACGCGGTCGGAGAGGGCCAGGTGGCGCTCGGCGAAGGCGAGGATGGCCGGCCACATGGCGCTGTAGCCGGCGCCTAGGGTAAAAAAGGTAAACAAAGCAATTTCGAAATCGAACCGCATCAACTTACCGAGCAGCGCACTGCCGACGTACACCGCCACCAGGCTGCCCCGGCCGAAGAAGAGCGTCCCCAGGGCGGTGAAGCTGATCAGGTAGTGGTAGCTGATGATGACGTCGGGCACCAGGCGGAGGGTGATGAAGGCGGTCAGCAGGCGGCCGGAGGTGAAGGTCGCGGAGAGGACCGACTGGACGTGGGCGGCCTTCGTGGCGTCCATCTTCTCTCCGTCTTCAATACCGTCCATTTCCGGCAGGTACTGGTACATGGCGCTGGAGAAGCCGAACCAGCCGAGCTCCGCGGTGGCGTAGCAGGCCAGACAGAGGCCGCACATGGCCAGCTTGACGATTCGGAAAGGCATCGAAGAGAGCGGGAGGACGACGTTTCCGGAGCTGTCCACTTTGGTGATCAGACCACTTCCGCCGGACAAATGATTACCCGAACCGCCGGCCTCTTTTAGAACCGGTGAAGAGGTGGGCGCCACCACGGGTGGAGCTGGTGCAACGGTTGATGAGGGCTTCTGCTGTTCGTATCGGTGAGCGATGAAGAGGAGCAGCATGATGAGAGGAACTGTTTAAAAAGGAGGAGAGTTTTAGAACCTCGAATAATTTTGAGTAAAAGGCAAGAACTTACCGAGCAGGAGGGCGGCTCCAATGCCGGCAAAGGGGACGGTCAACGCGTGGACCCGATCCTCGGCGGTGATGTTCCTGACCAGCTGGCCGGTGGTCGAATCGGTGAAATTGGTCTTCTCGCCGGAGACGTAGGGCGCCACGATGAGGGGGGCGACGACGCTGCCCACGCCGTAGCAGAACTGCACCAGCTGCAGGAGCATGTCGTTGCCTTGGGGCCACATTCTGGTGGGAAAAAAGATATGTTAACTAATGACCTAGATTTTATTAGTAAAACAGCTTACTCGACAATCCAAAAGCCTGACGCCGAGTCCCAGGCGCCCGCCCCCACGCCGTTCACCACAAAGAAGGGAAAGGCAAAGGCGAGGGCGCCATAGTGGGGGACGAGGCCCAGAGTGGCGCCCATGGCGGCCACGAAGAGCGACAGCATCAGCTGCCGGTTCAGCCAGCGGTAGAGGAAGCCGGCCAGGGCGCCCAGCAGGTAGCCGACGCCCACGCAGACCGGTACGTAGGAGATGGTGTCAATGGGGACGCCGTAGATGAAGCGCAGGTCGACCAGAGTGGCGCCCAGTATGTTGACGTTGATGCCCTGGTGGGAAAAAGTTAGAAGTTAGAAGAGTTAAAATAGAAATAGAAATCGAAATCGAAAACAATGGACTCACAAAGGAAAAGTGGTTGAGGAGGATGAGCACCGAGTAGACGAGTTTCATCGGCTCGGAGACGGCCGCCCGCCGGAAGTCGGACAGACTGAAGGACATTTGGTTGTTGAGTATTCTTTTTGGCAGAAGATCACAGAAAATCAGTAATGGTAGGAACAAAGGATGAACACTTTATTGGCACACAACTCTTTCTCATTGCTTTTTTACTCATCAACATCAGAGTTTTGCTAGTGTAAAATCACAGTTTGAAAATAAGAAAAGGAAAGTACCGGCATTCCAACACTAAAAGAGAGAGGATGCCAAGTGTGATAATTTTGTTGTGGTGATCACCACCACCACACCATCTTAATTCTCACATTGTGAGGTGGTGTTATTGGTGATGACCACAATCTAATCTCCTAAAGCAGCTCCAGCTCCTGTATCAATACACAGATCGATGCACAGTAGAAAAGAGCAGCCCAAGATCTGAAGTACTGGCATTGTGGTTTATGGAGTGGGAGGATGATAATGTAGATGGATTAGTGGCGGGGAGGGATTTTGCTGTTGAAGATAAAGGCTTTTGCAGCACTTTTAGTACTTGCTGCTGCTGTACATGTTACCACCACCACCACCACCACCACCAAGTTCTCTACTTCTCTTCTGCAAAAGAGACCAAGAAAAACAGATGATCAGATCTCTTGTGATAAATGGTAAACAACATCTTCTAACTTTTCTGGTACGCCGTTACCTCGACCACTTCCACCATCACAGCATTCTTCGGCGCTCCCTGGCCATTTCCTGAAGAAGTAGCAGCGATCCACAACCTCAGGAGGACAAAGCAGCCGATGGCGACGCCGTAGAAGACGAAGGCGATGATGAAGAGGACGCCCGGGAAGGCGTGAAAGAGCTGGCCGAGAATGAGCGGCGTGATCAGCGAGATTCCGGCGCCGATGAAGGTGTAGAAGGAGGCGACGCGGTCCGTCAGCTTCAGGTGGCGCTCGGTGAAGGCGTTCATGCCGGGGGCGATGGCGGCAAAGCCGTATCCTAAAGGATAAAGAATCGGAAAAAATCGGGTTAGATTTTAGGGTAAACAAATTTTTTTGCGCCAAAAGTTTTGTGCCAAAAAACCGCTGCGCCCCGTTCATCGACGACGTTTCCTCGCGCGCGCCATTTCGAAATCAACTGATCATCAGCGAAAAAATAAACAAAGAACTCACCCAAAATGGCACTTCCTCCATAAACCACGGGAAGACTTCCTCCTCCACGACTGCCAAAAAAGAGCACCGAGAGGCCGGCGATGATGAGGGCAAAGTGAACCGAAACCACCAGGTCCGGCTTGAGGCGAATGGAAATGATGGCCGTCAGAAGGCGGCCCACGGTGGCCGCCGTCGAGAGAATGCTGAGCACGTAGGCGGCCTGGCCGGCAGAGAGGTCAATTTCCAGGTACTGGAACATCGCCGTGCTGAAGCTCATGTAGCCGATCTCCGCGGAGGAGCTGAAGGCCATGCAGAGGCCGCAGAGGGCGACCTTGGCCGTCCGGTGGGTGACCTTCAGCTTTGAGGCTCTTCTCTTTTCATCGTCTGTCGTCGAAGAAGAGCTTGAAGATCTTGAAACACCACCGCCAACTCTGTCCGCCGGCCGTCGATAGGGAACGGTGAAGAGTAGAACCAAAAAGAGCAGCTGTACGGCCGCCTGGGCGGTACATCCGACGGCAAAAGGCACCGTCAGATTGTGGACTCGATCTTCGACGGTGATGTTCCTCACCACAGGCTGTCCAGCGGTTGCCTCGTCGGTGAAGTTCGTCTTCTCCCCGTGAACGTAGGGAGCGGCTAGAAGCGGTGCGAGAACGCCGCCCTATTAAAAGAAGAAACAAAGAAGAAGAAGAAACGTTGAATAAGAAGAATGTAAACAGGTGAAATAGAACATCAGAATCAAAATCACTTACGATGCCGTACATGAAGCCGACGCTCTGCAGAATCGTCAGCGGATAGGCGGGCCACATCTCAATCAGCCAGACGCCAATGGCCGACTCAAAAGCTCCGCCACCGATGCCGTTTACGAAGATCGCCCCGAAGGCCATCGCCAGGCTTCCGTAGTGGGGCAGCAGGCCGATGACCACCGAGTTGATCATCAGCAAAAGGAGAAGAACCGCCTGTCTGTTGGTCCATCGGTAGAGGTAGTTGGCCCAGCTTCCCACCAGGTAGCCCAGGCCGGCCGGTATCGTAATGTAGGAGATCTGGTTGAGGCTGGCGGAGTAGACGAAGCGAAGGTCGACCAGCGAGGCGAGGATGATGTTGCTGTAGAAGCCCTGAAGAAAAATGAAGAGTTTAGATTTTGGGAAAAAACTTTATAAAAAAAACTTACAAAGGCAAACTGTGCAGCGAAGAGCAGCGTCGAGTAGACGTAGTTGGTGCGGCTGTTTTTCGGGAAGAAGGAGGCGGCCATTTTGGAGTTTTTTGAAAGATGATACTTCTTTTTCTGTTGATGATGTCCTTTTTATTTCATTAGTTTGGCAAAGTCTTGGGAAGTACACAGCGCTTCAATCAATGGGAAAGTGACAGTGCACGTGGGAACGGACTCCGATGACCAAATGCAAGTGTTTTTCTTTGCTTCTCTGGAGCAGTCAGTGGTAGTGATCATCATCATCATCATCGGCGGCCGTGGCATTCATCCCCAACATCAGCAAGGATTTTTAATCCCTCTCTTCTTAATGTGGAGTTAAACTTTCTCATGCTCTAGCAGTCAGTTTAGACTGCCTGTGCAAACCATTGGTGCACTTTGGCAGCCAGAGGTTGCTCAGAGAGCTAAAGAGAAACTACTGTAGAAGATTAAAAGATAGCGAGATTTGATTGATCTGGCTATGGTAGTCTAATCCGCTTTAAAATTTTAGTTTTTTCTCTCCCTCTATCTAATCGCTCTTGTGCTCTTGTGCCCTCGTGCTACTGCCGATTACAGTACACAACAAAATGGCGGGGCGATCGGTAGAACAAAACGGCGGGTAGCCCGTGGCTGCTGTCCACCACTATTATTATTTGGCGATTTCTGTTTGACTGACTAAAATGGCTTCCGAAAACGACAACTTCTTCAGCCGGTACCGGTCTCTTTGGGTGAAAGCTGCCAACGGGCGAAATCTCCTCTTCACCAGTCTTATCTTCTTCAATCACTTTGCCTATGTATTTGCCTATGCACTTTGCCTATTATTGTTTTTCCTCCTCCTCCTCCTCCTCCTCCTCTTATTACTACTCCAAAGACAATTCCCTTAGTAATTAAAGGTTGAAATTTTTATTAAAGGCAAAAAGGCCAACTAAATGAACAGTTAGATTGTTTGTACAAAAGAACAGCTTGGGGAGATTTGTATAACAAAATATGAAGAGAGATTTGTAAAATATCACACACCTCAATCAGTAGAGAGAGAGAGAGAGTTTGGTTGAGGAGCGCTTAACAATGACTGGAAACGGTGAAACCGTGATTTTCGTTTTTCAGTCCTTCTTGTTTACAGTGTTGAGTACAAATCAGCAGTGGTGTGATGAAGCTGCTGTTAAAGCAAACTCTGGCGAGTGCTCTCAGCAGCAGCAGAATTAGCAGCAAGTGGAGCTCCTGAAGCTCCTGCCGCCGTCACCGAGAGCTGCATTGTCATGTAGGTGGGCGTGGCGGTGGTGGTGATGGGAGTGGTGGTGGTAGTGGCTGACGATAAATAGTGACCAGAGAGGTTGTTGAAAGACTGGGGCTGCTGCGGCTGCTGCTGCTGCAGAGGCTGATACTGAAAATGCTGGGGGTAGTGGTAGTGGGGGTTCTGAGAAGGCCCAGAATCGCCAGGACGAGCGATGGAAATGGCAAAGTACTGCTGCTGCTGCTGCTGCTGCTGCTGTGACTGATAGTGCTGCTGATAGTGCTGCTGCTGCTGTTGAACCTGTTGATGCTGGTGATGCTGCTGCTGGTGGACCTGCTGATCGTTGTTCACCATCCACTGGAAGGTGTTGGTGAAGAGGTAGTCAGAGCGATGATGCTGCACTGAAGAGGAGGATGATACTACTGCCGCTTCGGGCGCTGGTGGAAAGGGCTGCAATGGCGGCGGCAGCTGATTGTTGACAGTGTTCTGCAGACGGTGCAGGTGCAGGTGGTGCTGGTGCACGTAGGGACTAAAGTGGTGGTGGAAGGAGTTGCTGGCGTGGCTGACTAGGATTGGACTCGGGTGGTGGTGAAAGTTTCCGCCGCTAGGCTGGGAAGAGAGAGGAGGAGGAGGAGGAGGAGTGGTAGGGTAAAAGAGGGGAGGCAGTGGTCGTGTTGGAGGAGGAGCTGGAAGGGGAAGAGAATTTGGCAGAGTAGCGGCAAAGACCGCAGTGGAGACCAGAGCGGAACTTGGGGTTGAAGGAGCTCTTTTGGAGTTGTGGGTGCTGCTGCTGCTGCTGCTGCTGCTGCTGCCCTTTGCTTTGCCGCCAGCACCACCACTGCTTTTCTTGCCGCTACCTTTTGCGACCAGGACCGCTTTCTCCCTCCCTTCCTGTTTTATTGTTCCAATGATCGCCTCCTCCCCCTCCTCCTCCTTCTTGACCACCACGACGTCCATCTCCGTGGCCATGGCCATGGCCATCACCACCGGCTCTACCACCACCGCCGGCCTCGTCTTCCGCTTCCGCCGGAGAATGGTCTCCTTCTTCATGGCCAGCGGGCGGGCGGTGCCGTGCATCTTGTAGTAGAGGCCGCAGCTGTTGCACACCGGCTCGCCCTGGTGCGACCGGCGCCACAGCGAGGTGGTGCTGGTGGCGCAGTTGCTGCAGATGAAGTCGGTGCGCGGGCTGGCCCGTCGCCCGTGGCTGCGGCTGTGGCTGCGGCTGCCGGGCGAAATCGAAGCTGGAGAAGGTGAAGAAGGCTTGGTCTTGGGAAAAGGGGGGGGGGAAGCGGGTAGATAAGATTAGATAACTGAAGAAGAAGAAGAAGAAGGATCAACTAATTTGATAACACAGCATACCGATAAAGTCTCCGGTGTCGAGGATGGTGTTGATGACGGTGGTGGTGTTTCAGGTTCAGGTGGGCGATTGCCATTGTTGGTGTTGGTGCCGTTCATGATGAGACGTGCTCCTTCCCTTTCTCCTCGAGGCTGTGTGGTGATAAGGAAGAGGACAGACGATTGATGATGATCTTTTGCTTGGATGGAGAGGAGGACGCAGAGGTAGCAGCAGCTTTAGTCGATGGCGAAGAAGAAGGATGAGAAGATGAGAAGTGGAAAAAGTGGAAGTAGAAGAGGAGGAAGAAGAGGACAAAGTGATAGCGAGGATAGAAGTGTGCGTGGGAGAGCGAGGAAGCGAGCGAACTGATTGCGTCTCTGCCCACTAGGCAGACAGGCAGCTGGCAACACAGGGCGGAGCTCCCTGACTGGATGGCAGCGTGTGCGAGCCAGCGAGCGAGCGAGTGATAAGGCGAGCGATATTTCATCATCGATAAGGCGATTTCAGTGATTGCCACCGCTGCCGCTTCTGCTGCTGCTGCTTCTGTTGCTGCCATGAGCTCCAGAGTTCCTCTTCTTTTCACTGAAAAGGATCACGAGATACTGAGACTGCTGCTGCTGCTGAGGCGGCGGATTCCGGGCAAGGTGAAAGCTGTTTAAGCTGGTCACAAGCAGAGATTGCGTCATCGGTTTGGTCTTCAGCTTGAGTTCTATTTCTGCGAAATGACTCATTTCTTTGCGTTTAGAGCTTCAAAGCTTTTTGGATTCTCTCTCTCTGTTCCAGAGCGGGTATCTTTTTAAATCACCACCACCTGCCATCTGTCGACTGGTCAGACTACCTTTTTCGTCCTCTCTTGCTGACAGAGATGAAGAACAGGAGAGGAACATCAACAACACTCGACCAGACAGACCTCTGCATTTGCGTAACCAACAATTTTGCGTAACCAACACAAACGGTTTTAATCGGTTTTTCCCCTCTCTCTCACTTTGCTGATATGCGGGGCGTCAGGCTCAAGTGATAAACTGTCACCACAACGGCTACTGTTACTACAAAGCTACTTTATAAGTGCATCTCCTCATGTCAGCAGTAGCAGCAGCAGCACTTCGCACTTTGAGTACGGCAGCCAGCAAAATGTCGGTCGGTCGTTACGAGCACCTGGTCTTTGTCTACGGGACGCTGAAGCGAAGTAAACCGGGGAAAGCCAACATGAATTTCAATGTTTCCATAACCTTCTTTTTTCTTGCTTCTGCTCCTAGATCAGCCGAACCATGCGTACATGATGGACCCTGCCAACGGCCGGGCGGAGTTTGTCTGCACGGCCCGCACCGAGGACCCCTACCCGGTGGTGATTGCCTCGCAGTTCAACATTCCCTTCCTGCTGAACAAAGTGGGCACTGGTCATGTAAGGAGTTGGTTGGTTGCTTCTTTTTGCTTCTTGATTCTTGCGTTGACGAATTTTCCTTCTTCTTCCCCACCACCATCACCACCAGCAAATAAACGGCGAGGTCTACTCGCTGGACTCGAAGATGCTCGCCTTCCTCGACGACTTTGAAGGCCACCCGGCGTACTACACCCGCCGGGAGACGGCCACGCTGCGGACGGACGACAACTCGGCGGTTCCCCTTCACCTTCGGCCCTGGATCTACACGCTGAACCGGTACAAGCCGGAGATGCTGGCGCTGCCGATGCTGGCCACCTACGACTCGCGCGGCGACCACGGCCTGCCCTACGTTGAAAGGTTGGAACGGCAGGGCGCGGAGAACGCCCACTGCGGCCACACGGAGATGGGCGAGGTAGTGGACGACACTGACGACCGCGTTTCTCTCCTCCTCCCCCTCTAGTGAGGCGACCACCTGTCTGGAGGACCTCGAGGAGCTGGTGGACTTTATGAAGGCTGGTCAGGTCGGGGAGGAGGACTGTTCGACCTGATCACCACAAAGTAGTGATGACAACAAGGAAAGGAAATAAAAAGTGCGTCGATGATGAGGAGGAGGAGGAGGATGATCACAGTCGTTGAAATCTAAGCACGGAGAGCTTCTCAATGCCGCACCGCCTCGTGAGAACGGTGCTAGCGGAAAAGCCGAGTTTTTTGGCAGCTTTGCTGATCTCCTCAAGATTGTTCGGCTCAATGACGACGAGGTACGCCAGGCCGGTGTCGCTTAGCGTTCGACCTAGAGTGTCGGCGAGGAACTGGTCGATGATCTTCCGGCCGCAGAGGCCGCCTGCCCACGAGGCAGGTAGGCCGGGATGAATCTGAACAAAAGGGAAAGAAAGGAATTAGAATGTTAAAGAGAAATAGAAATCGAACTGCCGCCTACCTCTTCATCAGCGGTCGGAACGTAGGGCGGATTGAAGAGGAGCAGATCAATTGATCGTTCTAGTCGGTCGTTTAGTGCTACGGTTAGGCTCGTCTGTACGGTTTGAATATGAGCTGAAGTAGGTGATGAGGCTGAACTGAGATTCAGCTGCGAACAGCGTCGGGTGCACTCCAGCGCTTCGGGGTTGATGTCAGTGGCTCTAGGGTGAAAAAAAACTGTTGATCATTTCAGAACGAGGATAAAAATGAAGATGATAATGCTTACAGGTAGAGCCTCTGATTCGGTCCCAGCGCCTTAGCCACCGAGGTGATCACCGCTCCGGAGCCGCAGCCCACTTCCATGCAAATCAGTGGACTTTAGGTTTTAAGTTGGTTAAAAATTGTTTAGAACGTTTTCGAAAATTCATACAAAAAACTCACTTCAGCAATTTGATGCGCTCCAGGTCAGCCTCCAACGCGTCCAACAGAATGAAGGTATCTTCCGCCGGATTGTAGACACTTCTGCTGAAGAAGCCCTCAAAGGTGGCCAGCGGAAAGAGGGGCGTCTCCATGATGATGACGATGTTCAGCTTTTCCAAAAACCAAATCCAGAAAATAACCGGCAAAACGTGCGTGTTGTTTTGATAGGAAAACAGTTGCCGACGTCTTGGGCGCCTCTGCCCACCACTGATTGACGGTTGGCCTCTGTTGGCGGCGTAGACACGTACTCGGTGAACGGGGACGCTAGCTCTGACTGTGCTTCTTTTTCTCTCTTTCTCTCTGGTCGTTGGATTCTCTAGGGTAGACTGATTTTTTGCGCCGAATTGGCGAGCTACATGATTTTGTTAGTGGTCCCTCAGCACTGTGGTTTACTGCGAGGGACGGAGTTTTTCCTTTTTGTTTACAGCTGCAAGTTTTGTTTAGCGCAGTGAAAGTAAAATCATGTAGCTCGCCAATTCGGCGCAAAAAATCAGTCTACTCTAGGGCCTCTGCGCCGTCGAGTAGACGTAGTTGGTGCGGCTGTTTTTCGGGAAGACGGAGTCGGCCATTTTGGAGCTTTTTTAGAAGATGAAAAACTTTTTATTTTTTCTGTTGATGATGTTCTTTTTATTTTAAATAGTTTGGTAAAGTCTTGAGAAGTACACAGTGCTTCAATCAATGGGAAAGTGACAGTGCACGTGGGAACGGACTCCGATGACCAAATGCAAGTGTTTTGCTATTCTCTGGAGCAGTCAAAGTCAGTGGTGGTGATCATTAACATCATCGGCGGCCGTTGCATTCATCCCCAACATCAGACATTTTCTACAAGGATTTTAATCCCTCTCTCTTTTTAATGTGGAGGTAAACTTTCTCATGCTCCCGGCAGTTTAGACTGCCTGTGCAAACCACTGGCGCACTGTTTGGCAACCAGAGGTTGCTCAGAGAGAGTTAAAGAGAAACTACTGTAAAAGATTAAAAGATGGCGAGATTTGATTGATCTGGCTTTGGTAGTCTAATCCGCTTTAAAATTTTAGTTTTTTCTCTATCTAATCTTTTGTGCCCTCGTTCTACTGCCAATTACAGTACACAAAATGACGGAGAAGTAATAGAACAAAACGGCGGGTAGCCCGTGGCTGGTGTCCACCACTATTATTATTTGGCGATTTCTGTTTGACTGACTAAAAATAATGGTTTCCGAAGGCGACGGCAATTTCTTCAGCAAGTACCAATCTCTTTTGGTTAAAGCTGCCAACCGGCGAAATCTCTTCTATACCAGTCTCATTTTCTTCAATCACTTTGCCTATGTAAGTTCTTTTGTGAAACATAAGATGTTCATCAGTTTTTAATCTTCAAAACCTTCCTCCAGGGCCTCTGCGCCGTCGTCATCATGGCCCCTCTTCTCGACCTGAGCTTCATCTACGGCGTCAACCTGAACACCATCTCCTACCTCACCTTTCCCCTGGGCGTCGGCTACCTGACGGGCTCCTTCGCCAGCGAACTTACTCGGCTCGTGCCTCGGCAGCTGCTGGTCGGAGCCAGTGCCCTCCTCTTCGGCCTGACCACCCTGGCCATGCCCTTCTACGGGCGGCTCTGGGCGCTCTGGGCGGGCGCCGCCTTGCTGGGCGTCGGCTCCGGCGTTTGGGACAGCAGTCAGTCGGTCCTTCTGGTGGAGATGTGGCCCTCCTGGGCGGCCAATGCGGTGCTCCAGACGACTCAGGGCTGCTACGGCCTCGGGACCATAGTGGCGCCCTTTCTGGTGTCGCCTTTCGTATTCGGGGAGAAGAATTTGACCCAAATTGATGGGCGTAATGAGACGATAACGCCGGAGATGAGAGAGAGATCATTAGCGGTGCCCTATGTTGTCAGCGGCCTGACGGCCTCAGCAGGTAGGTAGAGTGGAAATAGAAATCGAAGCCAAACTTTTTAAAATCGAAACACTGATCAACTTTTTATCTCGATTTCCTAGTTCCACTGCTTTTTCTCGTTCTCTACTTTGTCTTTCCGCACAAAAAGTTTACTGCCACCACCACTGAAGAAACTGTTGAAGAAGATGATCAACAGCAGGAGCAACCACACCGAAAACTGCTCATCGTCCTGATTGGCCTCTGCGCCGCCTCCTACATGACCGGGGAGATCAGCTACCTCAGCTACTCGACCACCATGTGGCAGGTGGTGGAGGAGGGGCCGATGGCCGCCCCTGAAGCCAACCACCTGATGGCCATTCTCACCGCTTCATACACCGCCGGGCGCCTCCTCACGGCGGTCATCTCGCTGAGGGTAAACCGGCCTGAGATGATCCTCGCCTACCACTTTGTGCTGGCCATCTTTTCTCTTGTTTTGCTCTTCTTTGTGAGGAGCACCATCTTTCGAACTTTAGTCTCCGCCCTCCTCGGCTACGGCTTCAGCGCCTGCTGGCCGTCGATGTTCGCCTTCACCGAGGGGCACCTCCGCCTGACGGGCCGCATTGCCTCGCTGTACTCCTTTCTGGTGGGCGTCATTGGGCTGGCCGTGCCGCTCGTTCTCGGCCAGACCTTTGCCGCCCACCCGAAGGTGCTGCTAGTGCTGGTGACCGGTTTTGTGCTGCTCGGCGTTGGCTTCTTTGCCGCCGCCTGGCTGGTGATACGCTTCGGTGGTGGTGGAAGTTTGAGGAGAAGTAGAAAATAAAGAATAGAACTCGATGTTGTACAAAATAGCTGCCGTACAGTGAAAGGGTAGAAATAGCATCAATTCAGTCATCATCATCACCGCCGCCGACTATCCACCAGAATCCAAAATCGAACCAACACAAAGAGCGCCAAACTGCCGCCCACCAGCACGCCCTCCAGCAGCCAAATGACCTTGGGAAAGTGGTCCAGCGTTTGGCCCAGCACCAGCGGCATCACCAGCGCCACGCCCGCCCCCGTGAAGCTGTACAGCGAGCAGACCTTCTCCGTCAGCTTCAGGTGCTGCTCGGTCAGAGAGTAGAAGGCGGCGTTCATCGCCGAGTAGCCGAAGCCGAGGGCGGCGTGGCCGACGTACACTACCGTGAGGTTGGTGCGGCCGAAGAAGAGCAGCGTCAGCGAGGCGGCAATCAGCAGGTAGTGGGCGGCGAGGGTGATGTCCGGCTTCACTTTAAGAGCAATAAAGGTCGCTAGAAGACGTCCGGCGGTGTAGCAGCCGGTGAGGAGGGACATCATGAGGGCCGCCTGAGGGGCGGACAGTTCGATTTCGAGGTACTGCCAGATGGTGGCAGAGTAGAAGAGGTAGCCCGCCTCGGCGGGAATGTACAGCGCGTAGGAGAGGGCGAGGAGGGCCAGCTTGGGGAGGCGGTGGCGGATGGTGGCTGGATCGAGTTGTGGTTTGGCCCCTGAAATCGAATCAGCTGATCCAGCGAGTTTGTTGTTGTTGTTTATGTCTGCTTTCTTTGTTTGATCTTGGTTCTCTTGTTCTTGCTCTTCAGGTTTTCTGTACCGCCGAGAGGTAAAGTAGAGGGCGATGAAGAAGATGGGCGCTGGTTTTTTTAAAGTGGTAAAAAGGGTTAGCGTAAGAATGATAAGTTAATAGAAATGATATCACTTACCAATGCACAGCGTACCGCCGGCGATGCCCACCGCCTTGCCCAGGTCCCACCGCCGCTCCTCCATCATCACTTCAATGCTTGTGCCATTATTTTGAAGATAATCTTCAGCTGCTGAAGAGTTTGTCGTGGTGGTCGTCGTCGAGTTCTTCAGCTCGCCATGAACAAAGGGAGCGGCCGCCAGCGGGCCCACCGTCGCTCCAACGCCCGACACGAAAAGCGCCGCCTGGAGCATCGCCGCGTGGTGCTCCGGCCACATCTCCACCAGCCAGATGGAGTACCCTGAATCGTAGCCCCCGGTCCCCACGCCCGTAACCAGGCAGTCGGCAAAGAAGAGCCAAATCGAGGCGGATAGAAAGGGCACCGCAAAGGTGTTCGCCGCCATCAGCAGGAGGAAGCCGGCGAGGGCCAGCTGTCGATTCACCCACCGGTACACCAGGCTGGCCAGCGACCCAACCAGGTAGCCCAGCGAGGAGGGAAAGTCCATGTAGGACATGGTGTTGATGGAGACGCCGTAGAGGACGCGAAGGTCGACCACGATCGCCCCGAAGAGGGTGTTGTTTAGGCCCTGGAAAAAAAGGTCGGGGAAAAGGTGTTAGAAAACAGCTGTTCTAAAACTCAGATCAAAGGCGTACAAAGGCGAAGTTGTTGAGGAGGATCAGTACGGTGTAGAAGAGGTGCCAGCGGTTCAGCTTGGTGGCCATCTTTTTTATTTTAAGAAGTTTTTAAGAAGTCTCAAATAGAAGGAGTTGCAAAAGGAAAGAGGTAGTCTCTTTGAAGGAAAACAACAACAACAAACGCAGTTTTTGTACTCGATAGAACAAAGGCCAAATATATCTGGTCAGCTGCTTGGCAGGGGTAGACATTGAGGATGCTTAAACAGGTAATGATGATGATGATGACGATCATGGTGATGGTAATGATGATGGTACTGATTAGTATTTTAGGTACTAAACAATCAAGCCCTGCACACACCACACACATCTTAATCCGATTAATTGCCAAAGGTATTTTTAATTGGGATTAAATTGGGGTTGCAGGCATTGCGCTCGCGGACAGTTGGTATGACCAGTGAAGGTTGATAATCTTTGTTTTTTTATCAACCATCACCGGAGATAAGTTTGTAGCAGATTTAGTGCCAGTGCACAGGTGCACGTAACCACTAGAGCAGTAGCTGATCTTTGTTTTTTTTGTCAAATGCTCTAGGGCCCTGGGGAGTATACTGTGGTCTAGCGGGGGAGATAACACAGTGAGCAGGCAGTGTGCTCGCTCAGTAGTGTTTGTTTTGTTTTCATTTTAGTTCTCCACCTCGTCTTCTTCAGCTGCAAAATTCATCTTCAACTTTAAACCACTCGAAGAAAAATGTCGGCGACTGAGCAGTTGTCTGGAGCTAATGATATGTACGACGATGAGTTGGATTGTGTGTATGAAGAAGGGGAAAATGAAGATGTGCAAGTGAAAGAAGAGGAAGGAGATTCAGAGACTGAGGACAGTGTTTTAGAAAATGTTGATCAATCAGCAGGCAATGGTAAGTAAATTATTCATTTTTCTAACTTTCACTTTATTAATGTTCCTTCTATTTAGAATCCCTGTCAACTGAATCTGTGATGAAAACTGAAGAGCAGACTGAATCTGCAATTGATATGTTTGATGATGAGTTTCATTCGATTATGGAACGAGTTTTTTCTGCTGAAAAGAATGCCAATGAAACGAGTGAAGCAGTCAACGAAGATGTCGAGACGGATTCTGATGCCACTGAAATTGATGAGGATGATCAGTTTGCAGCAGTCAGTGGTCAGTGGTTTGTTTACATTTCATTTTATATTTTAACTAACACTTTTCATTCTGCAGAATCTCAGCCGAACACCGAACCAGTGATCAACCGAAACTCAAGCAGTTCAGCAGGTGGACAACGGCTAAATGGTCGTCGAAGAAAAGCCAAAATCCACAAGTGTCAGCAGTGCGACCAAAGCTTTGATAGTCCATCCGATCTCAAACGACACCAACTAGTGCACACTGGCATACGAGCTTACCAGTGCCCAACATGCTCCAAATCATTTGGGCAGAAGTGTACTCTCAATCGACACCAACTAGTGCACACTGGCATTAAAACACACCAGTGCCCAACATGCTCCAAATCATTTGGGCGAAAGTGTCATCTCGAAACACACCAGATTGTTCACACTGGCATTAAAGCGCACAAGTGCACGTCTTGCTCTAAAACATTTGGGCAAAAGTCTCATCTCACTCAGCACCAGCTGATTCACACTGGCATCCGAGCTTACAAATGTACAACATGTTCTAAATCATTCAACAGGCCTCATGCCCTCAGAGAGCACCAACTTGTGCACACTGACATACGAGTTTACCAGTGCCCAACATGCTCCAAATCATTTGGGCGAATTAGGGATCTCAAGACACACCAATCAGTTCACAGCGACTCCCGACCATTTCAGTGCTCCATCTGTCAAAAAACGTTCAAATCGAAAATTGGTTTCAAAGGGCATCTTCAAACTCAGCATTCGCAGTAAAAGTACCATTATAAACTTCTTCATAACCACTTTTTTTGCTGTCTTCCAACGGTATTTAAATAGCATAAAAATAAAACGCTGGTCATTACCACTAGAACTTTTTTGGGTGTTGGTGAAAAGAAAGGTTGGAATGACTAAAGTGAGCAAGAGTGGTCACAGCAAAATAAAACCATGTTCCCAAAACGGCGTTGCCATTGAAAATTGAGGGTGAATGTCTGTGTCTTCTCTTCAAAGCAGTCTTCTCAAGAGAATCACACAGGCGCACCTAAGCATACGAGCACCCAACCGGTTTTGCTCTGGGGCCTGGGAAGGACTGTGGTGGGGAGCAGAAACAGAGACAGAGACAGAGACCATGTGCTCGCTCAGTTGGGTCGGTTTTGTTTACAGTCATTTTAGTAGCTCTCCTCGTCTTCTTCTGCTGCATCAGTCTTTTTACCATTTAAAGGAAAATGTCTGAAACTGGCCAGCTGTCTGACACTTATGATATGTACGACGAGTTTGATTGTGAAGAAGGTGAAAATGAGGAAGTACAAGTGAAAAAAGAAGATGATTCAGAGACTGATTTTGATGCTGTGGAAAGTGTTGAACAATCAGCAGGCAGTGGTAAGTAGAATGTTTTTCTTACACTTTACTCATGTTACTTCTATTCAGAATTGCAGTCAACTGAAACAGTCGTGAAAACTGAAGAGCAGAGTGAATCTGCAATTGATATGTTCGACGATGAGTTTCATGCGATTATGGAACAGGATTTTTCTGCTGAAACAAATGCCAATGAAACAAGTGAAACAGTGAGGGTCAACGAAGCTTTTGAGACTGATTCGGATGCCACTGAAATTAATGAGGATCATTCAGTCAGTGGTGAGTTGTTTGTTTACATTCATTTTATATTTTAACTTACACTTTTCATTCAACAGAATCTCAGCAAAACACCGAACCAGTGGTCACCATAAGCTCGAGCAGTGCATCAGATGAACAACAGCTGAATGGCCGTCAAAAACGAGCTAAAAACCACAAGTGTCAGCAGTGCGACAGAAGCTTTAATCGTCCATTTGATCTCAAGCGACACCAACTAGTGCACACTGACATTAAAGCGCACAAGTGCCCAACATGCTCCAAATCATTTGGGCAGAAGAGTGCTCTCAAAACACACCAACTAGTGCACACTGGCATTCGAGCTTACCAGTGCCCAACATGCTCCAAAGCATTTAAGGAAAAGGGTAGTCTCAAAAAACACCAACTTATTCACACTGGCATTAAAAAGCACAAGTGTACAATTTGCTCTAAAACATTTACGCAAAAAGGGAATCTCACAAAACATCAAGCGGCTCACAGCGACTCTCAACCATTTCAGTGCTTCATTTGTGAGAAAACTTTCAAATTAAAACAGCAACTCAGAAAGCATCTTCAAAAAGTGCATCATCAGTAACACTTCCACTGCCGTCTTTATTCAACAGTCTCTCTTTTTCTTTCTTTCTATTTCCATACCCTTTTCTTTTGCTGTCGCCCACCTGTAAATAAATAACTTAAAACTAACAATTTGGTTATCAACTTAATCATTTTCTGGCACTGCCATTTACCAATGGCCTTTTTAGCTTATCAGGCAAAAGTCCTGTGGTGCAGGGGTGGACAAAAAAGAGTTCTGACGGGTTGAAACACCTGGAAAAACCCAAAAAGGGTGTGCTTTAACAAATGTTTTTTTAACAAAATCGAAACCGGAAATAAAAAGTTTTAAAAAAGAAGTTCTGTTTCCGGAATAGCTAAATTTTTTTTAATGTCAGAAATAAACTTTTTGTTTGTAAAAACTATTTACTAGAAACCTGGTACTCTGGAACACCTGGAAATGACCCAAAAAAGCCAAAAAGACTGAAAACATACGCGAATTGAACGCCGGACCTGTTTTTAAAACTAGATTCTTTAGAATGTTTCAATTACAATGGTGTAATCAAATCCTCAAAGTACGAAACTGCCATGAACAGTTTGTTTTTGAGGCGGCAGCTGAAAAATATTTTTCTAGCAAGCATTGAGTATTTTAACTGTTCTAGAACAGGAACTGACTAATTTTTGGAAGTTGACAAAAAAATGTGCACATTATTTTAACAAAGTAAAAAAATATTTAAAATTTAACTTTTTGTTACCAAACAAAAAATTTTCTAAATTAGTAATTTAAAAAAGAATTCTCTTTCTGGCTATACGAAGGCCATCTGCCGGAGTACTGGCCAACTGCACTGTTCAATAGCCGCTGATCAGCGTTTGCATTAAAGGTGCGCTTGCGCCTTCTCCCTCAGCGGTTGCGGGACATTGGTCTAGTGGTATGATACTCGCTTAGGGAGTCTTCTTAAAGTGCGAGTGGTCCGGCGTTCAATTCGCCGATGTCCCCGTTGTTTTTAGCTTTTTTGGGTCATTTCCTGGTGCCCTAGGCCACCAGGATTCTTTTTAGTCCATCTGGGACTTAAAAATCATTTTTTAAATATTTTTTTCAATTTTTTTTTAATTTTTTTTAATTTTTTTCGCTGAACATATTGCCAAGTTTAGTATCGTTAGAAAAGTAATACGTAGCTGAGTAAAATGGTTATTTTTGTTTATTTTTTCCTGTACCGAAAATCCCGTTTCCGGTCAAAAAGAGTTTATTTTTACAAAAATTGTACAAAATTTTTTTATTAGTTTTGAGCAAAATGTAACTAGTAAAATTAACTAGAAAAATTACTAGATATCACAGTTGCCGCCTAGCACACGTAAAGTTTAGTCGCACATTTTCCCTATCCTTTAACATTAAATGCTTCATATAAAAAGTGGGCATCACTGTCTAGCACTTTGAGCGCTAATGTAGGAAAATTCTGAACGGTCAGACTTTTT
>JAALOO010000159.1_pt1 | contig 58072 bp, 53 predicted proteins | sample 7257641 | NCBI WGS metagenome assembly JAALOO01 (sample SAMN14085613, study PRJNA598686) | mite metagenome | biome: ENVO:01001000; feature: ENVO:01001002; material: ENVO:01001226; isolation source: single female mite from University of Michigan culture on fish food culture... ...
TCTCTCTCTCTCTCTCTCTCTCTCTCTCTCTCTCTCTCTCTCTCTCTCGCTCACTTTGACTGCACTGACACACTACTTGGCTCGAATTCAACAAGGAGAGAGAGAACGAGAGAAAAGAAAGACGCCGGGCGCCAAGAGCAAATGGGGAAGTTTCCAAATTAGGAAATCGGGAGGAGTGGAACCCATTTTGTTGTTGTTCTTCAGGCGAGGCGAGACGAGACGAGGCACACAAGAATACTTCTTGTGGGGAGCACGCCGCTATCGCTGGCGGCACAGTCACCGCATGAACATCTTGCCAGCAACTGTTGAACTGCTGAACTGTTGAGTGAATTAATGAATGACTGAGTGAGTGAGTGAGTGACTGGCTGAACTGTCCTGGCCTCCACTCAGAGATGGTGCCCACTAGCTTTCTTTTCTGGCATTTGCCTCACTGATTGACCGGTAATTGAGTGCCTCAAGTCTGCAGTGCCATTTGCAGCAAAAAAGTCGCAGCAACGGAAGTGCCGAAAAAGGATGCCGTAATGAGTGCAGACGTGAGAACATTAACACTGCTGCAGTGTGCGAATAAATATTAAAATATCTCATCTTTTATTCGAGTGCACAATGAGGTGATGCTGTGTCTGTTTGTGTGTGTGCGAGTTTAGTGATAATCTGCCGCACAAAGTAGGCATTGCTGAGTAGCTGGCAAAAGAATACAATTAAGCTGCAGTGTGGACTTTAATCCCAAAAAATCCCAAAAAGAGTGTATCAGATCAACAGGGTCAGGAAAGTTTGAGTGAGCAAACAAAAAAACGTACCATGGAACTTAAGTAGGCATAGAGGAAACGGTCACAGCCAAAAAAAGTGTTCAAAGAAGAAAAGGGAGGCAGGAGTGATAAAGGAGGAAGGCTAAATATTAAATGAGGTAAAGTGCCGCATCACAGTGACTCAGAGGAGTCGTCACTGTGCTGTGAAGATGTTATTGCGCTTTTTGCTGTTCGACAGCATTACTGCTGCTGCTGCTCAGGGAAAAGTGTACTTTTGTCTTGCTATGGCTGGCTCTCTGTAGTGCTGATGATCACCGGCGTACTCGTCGTCGATGACGAGGAAGAAGAAGCTGATGACGGCTGCTGCGTTGTGGTGGTGGTGGAAGAGGAGAGGGCTTCTGCTGCTGAAGCTGCTGCTGTGCTCAGTGGCTGTTGTTGGGCGGTGGTGGACGATTGCTGTTTGTCGAGGAAGGTAAACACCTGATCTTGCAGCTTGGTGAGAGCTTCGAGAAAGGCCTTCTCCCGACGTTCCTCTCTCTCCTTCTCCTCCGCGCGGCGAGCAATCTCCTGGGCTAGGCGGTCACGTTCGAGGTTCACCCACTCACGCATCACCTCGGTTTCTCGCGAGAGGTGGGCAAACATTCGATCGACGAGCACCTGAAAGGCCGACGACTGTTCAGAGGGCGCATTCGTGGCCGAGGTGGTAGCCGCCGAGGATGTCAGTTGAGGAGGATGATAATTGTGGCTGGGCTGATCAATGCTGTTCACATACTGCCGACCATCAAGACGACTCCGTTTTGGTGGAAGTGATGGTAAGGCCATCTCTGAAAGAGACAATAGAGACGTTAGTGAAGCGGACAAAATATACAACAACAGCAAGGGTACAAGCTAACGATACCTTCAGAGTGGTCATCTGCAGAGTCTGCATGAAAAAAGGGAAAAACAAAAAGCGTGGTGAGCCAAATGTAGAACAGAAAGTAAAGGCTAAAAACTAACCAATGCTGTTGTTGCCATTGAAGCTAGTGGGCGACATTGAGTAGGCAAACAGCTCATTCCGGTCTTCATCGCTATTTTCATTTTCATCATCATTATCGCCATTCTCTTCGGCATTAGAAAAGTCCATTGGGTCCAGTTGATATTGATCGCCAAAATCACTGAAACTCGAGTTCTCCAGACCGTTGGCATTCTTTGCCTGATAGATGCGATGCAGCGCATCAAAGAAGATGCACTTCTTCCGCCGCTCCGGTGTTGGGTTCTTCATTATTCGCCGGTACTCGGCGATCATGTTGAACACTCTTGTTCGAACTTGATCTGTAAAAAGGGGTGAATTTAGATCAGGCTGAATAGGATAAAATTCAGTGTAGGTATGGCAAACAAACTCACCTGCAGTACGGTCGTAACCGTTCTCTCGAATGCGTTCTGCAATCTTCTGCCAGACATGGCGTGTTCTCTTTGAATTGGTCAGATGTCGTTGGACAATGTCCTGCGTCCACAGGGCAAGCAGTATCTTTGTTTCCCCGTAGCTCCAGGATGCACCCCGCTCGATGGCCGGTCTCACGACCGAAGAGGTGCTGCTTCCATTCTGTGACATCTCCGCTGATTGAGTCGATTCACTCCGGTACTGCTGTGCGCTCATATGCATCGAAGAGGTGGCAATGCTGCTTACAGTAGAGTGGAAAGATGAGCTCAAGACTGATAATATCAGGACTACACTTGAAAACAAAGTTAGAGTTGATACTGAAAAAAGTAACAAAGATTATGGTGGCACTGTGGTGAGTGAAGGCAGCATGTGCAGGGTGTGCTGTGGACCAGATTGACCAGCAAGCACACTCCTTATCACTTTGTAATCTCTGCGGTAATGAGTACCGTTGTTGTCAGCTGTGTTGTTGTTGTTGTCTCTGTTGATGCTGTCCACTGGGACCAGTCTGTAGAAATCATTCGCCGAGTGCAATCAGTGGGCGCTATCGGTCGGTGCACATCGCGCCGCGTGCGACACAACCACAAAGAAAGCAAAGAGTGCTGCGGCTGAAGAGAAATGTGGTCGCTGCAGTTGCCACTGCTCTTGGTGATGGCAGTTGAGGGAGATTCTCACATTCACTGTCCTCTCTTTCTCTCACTGTGCCTCACTCTTGCCTACACACTCACTCAATCTCCGCAGTTCCCATGTGCTACCATGTGCGCACATGCTTGTCTGATGGAGGCAACACTGCAGTGGAAGCAGCAGAAGGGGCAATGTGCGTTATTTTAGGTGCGGATAATATTATATCACTCTGGGCTTGATATCAAGCACACTTTACATGCAATGAGCGGCCGCAAACTAAGAGCATAATAGGAAGTGCTTTAATTGCTTCAGTTAGTATAGAAAAATAAAATAACAGCCAGAAAGCACTCCTTTACAGTGGTACTAAAGCAAAGGCAACTCATTCAGCGTGAGATACAACAAAAATAAAATGATACATCAGAATCGGTGATGATAAAGTTCAGGGGAACAGTGAAAAAAACAGTGAACAGTCGGATAATTTACAGTGAACAAATGAAGCGATCACTATATGTACAGGTGGGCGTCTTCTTGAGGCTAGCTTTTACCTAGATTGCTGAAACGATGACTCCTGAAGCTCAGTCGAAGGTGAACTCAGTAGTATTGCTGGTGGCTATTTTCTTTTTCAGCTTCTCAATCTCCAGGTCCTTGGCGATAATTAGCTCCTTGTAGTCGCCCACCTCCTTTCTGAGCGCCTTCAACTCTTCATTGAGCTTTTTAATTTCCTCGTCTTTAGCCTGCTGCACCGTGGCGGGTGTATTTGTGAGCACGTAACGTTTGATTACTTGGTTCGAACCAGGTTTAGATTGAAAAGTGAAAGGCAGCTTATTAACTGGAATGGGCTTGCCATTGGTCGTCTTGATCTCCGTAAACATGGGCTTCTTGGTGACTACCTTAATAGGCGAAGTGCCCGGCTCCACTTTGATACTCGAGTTTGTGCTGTTCTGGTTGTTAGATAGTAGTAGAATGTTTGACTGTGATGAAGGGTAGACGGTGATCAGCTTATTCGCTCTACTGCTGTTGACGCCTGAAGGGCCTTGCTGGGGCGGCTCTTTGTAGTTGTTCAGCACTAGCTTTCCAGCCTCAGTCAGTGAGATGGTCTGGCCATTGGAGAGTACATTTTGAAGCATGTCCTTTTCTTTCTTATTTGTTTTGTTCATTGATTCAAGGTACTCTAAAGACCTGATGCTGCTGTCATGTTCAAGTTTCATATCGTCATCTATTTCGTGTTTGATATTCATGTTAGCTCTTGGCACATTACCAAAGCTATTCCGATTCATTGGAGGCGGTTTGCTGACTCTATTCTTGTTATTGGCAGGATTTTTTAGGGCTTTGGAAGAAAGTTGAGCTTCAATTGGATTAATTTTTGGCTTTGATCTACCACGTGAATTCTGGAGAAAAAAGAGAAACGCAGGTTATTTCAGTGAGTAAAACGCGAAGGAGCAAAACATACCTGAAGAGAAGGCACAAAGTCGTGGTATCCACAGTCGTAGGCAATATCAATGGGCGTCTTGTCAAACTTGTTGACACCGGAGGCATCAGCACCATTGTCCAGTAGAAGCTCCATGATGGCTCGATGTCCTCGCTGGACGGCCCAGTGAAGTGGCGTCATTCGAAGCATGTCCTTTGAGTCGACATCAGCTCCAAAGTTGACCAGCACCTTGACAGTGTCGTAGTGGCCCTCCTGGGCAGCCACGTGAAGGGCAGTTCGCTCAATTTTGGTGCGAGCATCCTTGGCAATGCCCGCATTTAGCAGTGTTTCCACCGTATCCACGTGTCCATACTGTGAGGCGTAATGCAACGGCGAGGCGCCTAACCAGTCGGTGGTGAAGGGGGCGCCGGTGCTGATCAGCTCCATTACGTCCTCGACGTCGCCATTGCGAGCCGACTCGAGCAACTTTTTGCCCAGTTCACTGAAGTTGATGGTGGAATGAGTTGGATGTGTTCGTAGTTGAATGGAAGCAGTGGCCTGGTACGTCTCCGACATGTCCATGTCCATTTCCATCTTGGGTTGACGTAAGATGTTCATGCTGCTTCACATTTTACCTAGGGTCACAGGTAAATAAAAACATTGAGCAGGAAAAAGTACGATTAGCTGGGCCAGTAAACACGGTGATTTGAATTACGTTCACTGTCGTGTGTTTATACTAACCAGTTCTCAGACAATGTTTACACTTGCCAGCGACTCTCACTGACGTTGTTTGCCGTTGGAAGCCAATATCGGGATATACCACAACTTGACAACCTGATATGGCCGATCAGATAGCTTGGATGAGGACCGATGACACCAACCTGTTGGTAGAATTCCTCAACCTGTCCAGATGGAACTGGAAGTGAGCAGATTAATGGGCGGAAATTTGTCGTTTTACGGGAAAGTGTTAACGTCTTCTCGGCAGATCTTCTGTCAGCGCTGCTGCAGCTCAAGGCCGCTCTGTTTGAAGTTTAGAGCAGCTGCGGGCGCCGAATGAGGAGGAAGAGGAAGACCAGAATCTGGACTATCTGTCCGGAAACGCAAAACTAACAAGGAACGACCTGAGGACACTTTGTCGTAAGGGGGCAAGTGGCCGAAACAAGCAAGTCGAAGGCCCGCCTTAAGCGTGCACTGTTATCGCTCAGTTTCGCAAAGTGTTTGGTTCTGGCCGCCAAACCAAGGCAAGTGTTTTCCTTGGCAGTGTTACCGGGACAGCTCTGTAAAGGTAAATCTTGCACTTTTTCTGGTGACAAGGGTAAAAACCCACTCTTTGGTCTGTCTGGGTTTGGGGTGGGCGGAGTTTGAGCAGGAACAAGGAGAACGCTGTCTATGACGGGCTGCTGCCGCTGCTCGATGCTGCTGGTGGTGGACACACGGCGCTGGAGGACAGTGCAGGCTGCGAAGACCGACACAACTTCCCAGCAGCGACAGAAGGCACTACTTTCCTCCTTTCCGATCAGTGCGTCGGCAGTGCCACTACCACTTCCTCTATGCGGATAGCGCCCAGTCCTCGCAAGTGCTCACGAGCGCTCCTTTCCACACTGTCTCACTCACTTCTGCTGCTGCTGCCGTTGCTGATGATGGCGGTGGCGGCAGTGGTGGTAGTCGCAGGCGGAAATGTCGTCAGCCGTCACCACCGGCGGCCTTTTAGCTTTCTTTTTATTGCTGCTGCAGCACTGCTACACATACGCGCACGACGCAGCGATTCGGAAATGAAGAAGGCGGGGTGCAGCCCGTTTGGCTGTCCCCTCTCTCTCTTTCTCTCTCTCCCTCGCTTCCTCACTGCTGGCTGCCGCTTTGAGGAGCGGTGTCGTCGTTCTCAGTCGATGGCCTCGAACTCCTGTGATGGCATAGGAAAAGTAGTAATGAGCAAAATTCAAAGCAGTGATTCTGCTGGCTTCTACGGTCTCTTACATTTTCAATCCAGTCCTCCAAGTTGGACGGCTAAAAGAGAGGGGAGATACAAACATAGGATGAGTTTTTTCCGTTGGCAAAGAGGAAAAACTGGCACTGCAGCCATCGACCGGATTTCCTGCGCCCGTTTTGGGTCAGTGGCAGGGCAGGCGCCTGCGCGCATGGGAAGTGATGGAAGAGCGGTGGCCCACTGCGAGCCCGCACACAACCTCCTCATCACCCTGGACACACTCACCTTAATGAAGGCATAGGTGAGGAAGTAGAAGAAGGCGAAGAGGGCAAAGAGGAGGGTGAAGGCCGTCTTGGAGACGTGGTCGATGGTGCGTGCCAGCTGAACATTGCTGGTGGCGTGCTCGGGCGCGATCAGGTACGGCCGACGGAGCCAGTCGAAGAAGTTGCGCATCTGCCACATGCTCATCACCTCCTCGCCCTCCTCTTCCGCCTCCTGCAGACTGCTCTCACGACCCCCGTGGGTCTCCTCGGGGCCCCTCTCACTGCCACCGCCGCCATTGTTGTGCCCACCCCCACCCCCGGAGAGTGGACTGCTCAGTGGTGCGGACTGGGGGTGGCAGTGGTTGCCCGAGGCCACTGACTTTCGGTCCACGCGAAGCTCGGAGGTGGCGGCGCTGAGGACGCTCTCTCCCGTTCCGGAGAGTGTCGTCTTCAGTGGCTGCAGGACTCGCTCTGGTCTGCTCTGGACGCCCTGAAAGTCCAGTGTCAGGTCGTGTTTGGTGCTGCGACGACAGCTCTGCAGTCAGCAGAATGGTCAGTAATGGGAACAGTACCACCTAAAGTGTATGTACCTTTCTGCTGAAGGTGTAACCGCCTTCTGCGCCCTGTGAGGAGAGACTTTGCCGACTGACCACTGCGGCGCCTCTGGAGCTGCTCGGGCCGTGGCGGTAGATGTAATTGACGACGATAAACTCAATCATCGAGGCGTAGATGAAAAACTACGAGTGAGGAATTTTCATTAGTTACCATAAATAAACAGGCCAAAATGGGTAGTACAAACCAAAGAAACGTAATCAAAAAGGTTGAGCGCGTATAAGTCTAGAATATAGAAAGAGTAGATCAGTTTAATAAATTTGTTGTAATGAAGAATACCTGAAACAACTGGCAATTTGGAGCGAAAGCTATTGGTTGTCGTGCAGTAGCTGAGCATAGTCGTCATGGAAATCATCACCTTTTTTGAAAAAGTAAATAAAAACGTTTGAATAAAATGTACAACTTGAAAAGATGGAAATCATCACCCGAGCCGGCACAGCATTAACGTCCAACCAGAAGCTGATGAAGGAACTGGTCACGAGGACCATTCCAGGCACAAAAACGGTGGTGAAGTAGAAGGAGAGGTCTCGCGAGAAAATGAGCAGCACACTGAGGCAGGAGTAGTCCTTCCGCCAGGTGTGCCGTTTGTTGCAGCGATTCGTCTGATTGCGAAGCAGGTAGGCGTTGATGGTTTTGATGGCGTGGAAGGGTCGCAGTGCCTCGGTGCTCCACTGCAACTCCAGCTGGTCCTTCTCCAGAGAGACTAACAGCAGAAGGAAGTTTAATAAGCAACAAGAGCAAATGTATTCTGTCTGTTTACTCACCCGATTCAATGCCAAAGAAGCACTTGGGACTGTCAAAGGGAAAGATGCGCAGGTTGCCCTCGCAGTTGATGATCATATTGCGTCGGGTGGTGTAGAGGACGGTGCCGTTGCTGTAGATCTTCAGCCCAAACAGCTGTGGGTCGTACTGATCGGTGGACTTCTTGAACTCTCCGTGTTTGATGAAGTACGCATCAGGCCGCCAGATTTTATCAGCGTGACTCAGTGCATTCAAGTAGGCAAAGTCCTTCTGAACGTCGGGCACTTTGAACTGCAACCGCCGATCGACCCAGGTCATGAAGAGGACAAAGCCCACCTCGTAAGTGACACTGGATTCGTCCGGTGATGCCAGACTGAGGATTAGCATGCTCACGTTGACTTGCGTCTTGGCTGTGAAAAGAAGTGCAAAAGAAGAAGAATGAAAGTTCTCTCATGGGCGAGCTGACACACTGACCAACTAACCTTCAGGACGCATGTTAGAGTCGTACTTGTCGGGCACCAGAAGACGCTCCAGCACCTGTCGGTCGGTCATGTTGTCCAGGTACTTCCTGTGAGGGTAAGCTGGTGAGTGAAAGGATGATAAGGAGAAGTGTGTTCGCTTACCCAACTCGGTCGTGATTCCACTTGCCGGCGACTGGCGTGGCGAGGTACAGTGATGCCAGGGAGATGAAAAGGGCTGTCAGGGGGAGGAACACCGATTGCGCCATGACACCGAAAAAGATGGAAAAGATGAAGGGAGGGAGGCGCTTCACAAACTCTCTCTCTCCCTCTCTCTCAGCTGACCATATTAACCGGAAGGTAGAGTAGTCAGCTTTGGTGCAATTGAGTGGAAGCAGCAAAAAGACAAGTCCTCAGTGCGATTGTGAAGACCGCTATTTTTTTCTGTGAAAATACGGCGTTTGCCTCCCCTGTCGAAGAGTGTGTCTCAGCTGGGTGAGCAGCCGATGGCGGCCACGACGCCCGCATTCTTAGTCGTTTATTCGCTGCATTATTATTAGTTATTTGCCTTGGCTTTAGCTCCCCCACTGCCTATTCTCTCGCTTTCACTCACACTCTTCTTTGGTGTTCTTTTTCAAATGCGTTCTCTGTTGTCCTCGTCGCACTACCGTACGGTTTCTTTTTCTGGCCACCGTAGCTGGTCGTCGTCGTTCAGTCGGCGCTGGTTCCCGGCACTCCACTCCACTTTACTGGCAACTAAAGACAAGCGTGTGACACTGCCGTCCAATCGATATTGCCCGCCGACCAACCTGCTCGCCAGATAGAGACACACCGGGTGTGCTCTTCTCTACGTGCCACTCACTCACTCACCCAATGACACACTGACAACTTTCATTGACTTTTCACTCCTCACTTTCTTTCCAAGTGAGTACTTTCTCCCCGCCAGTCAATAGTCTTTAGACTCGGTGTTCAAGACAGTGACAAGTGTGCGTCTTTAGGAGTTGGAGCAGTACCGTTCAAGGCAGTACCTTCTTCCATTCACCGTCTTCCCTGGCGTCACATCTCTTCAGCTCTGTCCTGGGGAAGGCGTATATAGCGTCAAGATTTGTGTCACCGCCGGGCACTTGACGCAAGCGTGTCGTCTTCACCTGTCACTCGTCAGCTGGTGACAGGCGCCTTTGACTTGTCTTGGCACCGTCACCTAGACGCCTTACTTTGCACTACATCTTAAAGGAGTTCTTGCTTACTTACCTGTGTCAACAAGACGGTAAAGTGTGTTCCCATAGTGTTTTTTCGCCAGCACGTTTCCTCTTCCATCGACCACCCTTGCTTTCTGTGTCACATGTTCGACATGGCTCGTTTCCAATATACTTTTTCAAAAAATCTATTTGAAACAATGATTGTTTCCTTGACAGTTGATTTGTTTTAAATGTCGACATTGCCGAAACCTGTAGAAGCTGATTTGCGTTTGAATTTGAACGACATATTGAACGTCGTTTGTGGTCGGTCTGCCGTGCCTCATGAGGGTTTCTTTTTAATTTTTCTGTTTACTTTTTTTGCATTTTGTGATTTTTGTTTTTCTTTTCTTTTGAATATTTCACCCTTTTAAAACTGTTATTTTGTCTTAATCTTCCGCTTAAAAAGCGGCGCCTCCCTTCTGAAGCCGAAAAAGAAAATGGGCAAGTCCACTGAAGAAGACAGCCCTGCTGGTGATGCTGAGAATAATGACGACGATTCAGACAAAGGTTAGTCCCGGAACTGCCAATAACTGGTGATCGATTAATTTGTTTTGCCAATTATTATTCATTAAAAGGCCACTGTTTGCTCACTGGCATTGAGCTATTGTTGACTGTTAGTCGGTGCAATTCAGGCTTGCCCTTGTCCTTTCAGCATTCTGCTGCATTCCGTGACAAGCAAGTTCAAAGTTTTGATGGCAACTCTGTCAATATGCACGCTTCAACGTATAACTGCTAATTGGCACTAAATTCCAGTTATTTACTTTGAAGACTATTGTATCGACTGTTTGCTTTTCAAGTTGTACATTTTATTCAAAAGTTTTTATTTACTTTCTCTCAATAGGTTCAAGCGATTCCGATGTCTCACTACACTCCAGCTCATCTGAAGTGGAATACCAATCGTCATCTGCAGAGTCACTCGGCAGGCCAAGCCCTGAGCCAGGAGATAAAAAATCTCGAACTTCAAAGTCCTATTCTCGATCTCGTTCACGATCTCGTTCACGATCTCGTTCAAGGTCTCGTTCATTTGACCGTTTTGGACACCGGCCAGTTTACAAGGATCATCGTCGGAAGCCATACGGGCGAAAATTTGGTGGGCAACCGGAAAGTCTTCATCACAGTTCACGCCACTATCCTCGATTTTCTTCAGATCGTGGTTCCCGATTTGAGCGTGGAAAATTTGGGCGCGCTCGTTTCAACTCAGGATTTCGCGGGCACAGTGGTCGATATCGACCCACTATTACCGAAAAATCCTCTTCTCCACACTCAAAAGACAGTAGCAGAAGGCATAGTCGTGACGATTCTCCTGAAAAACGTAGACCTCGTCACAATTCAAAAGAGCATAAAAATGAAGATCGAAAAAATAGTAGCGACAAGAGTCGTCATAAAGACCACAACTCCAGTCGCAATTCAAGTCGCGACAGCAGTCGTGATACTAGCCGACATCAAAGTCGCAATTCCAGCCTAGATTCAAATTCTGATATTAAAGGTGAAAGCAAAAGTGAAGAAGTTAAGGTATTGAAGCCATCCGAACTAAAAGACAGTGCGAAACAATCGACACAATCATTTTTAGCAATGCTTGAGGAGAAGGTGAATTGGACTGCATCAGATCAACCATCAGAGAGTTTACCAGTTCAGACTACTTTAAACTGGACTGAAGAAGTTAAAACTGAGGAACCAAAACCATTACAGATGCGCGGTTTTGTGAATACATTCAATACTTTCCGTTTGGTTGGTCAGAATAGTTTGCCCAAATCTAGCGAAAAAGTCTCATCGAATTTGAACAGCAAAACTGTGCCTTTGGCAAAAAGTATCAGGCCAAAGTTATTGCAGCCTCCACTCGCTTTATACTCTGATGAGGAAGTTAATGACGAACAAACATCTGACAATGAAAGCAGTTCTACGAAAGAGTTCATCTCGAAAAAGGTAAAGAATGGCGTCGAAGTTGTGGAGAAAAAGCAAAGTGTGGATAAAGAAAGTATACCCAAAGAGGAAGATGAAAAATCGTCAAAATTAGAAAAAAATCGGCGTTCATCATCATCATCATCATCATCATCATCATCATCTTCCTCCTCCTCCTCTTCATCGTCAACTTCTTCGAGTTCTCGTTCTTCATCAAACTCTCGGGCTTCTTCATCTGACTCTCGCTCTTCATCATCTGACTCTGACTCGGACTCTTCATCGTCTAGGAGTACTGCATCTTCGTCCTCATCCTCGCTATCTTCATACTCTCGTTCATCCCATTCTGAAACTTCTGACTCCGACTCTGACTCCCATTCTTCCAGCAGATCAAGCTCAAGTTTGAGCGATACAGTTTTAGAAAACGAAGATGCATTTGAGAAAAAGATGGCAAAACTAAAAAGTAATCTAAACAGAATAGTTGATAAAAGTCTACACATTTCTTTCAGCATCAAGCCTAAAAAAGCAAAAAAATTGAAAAAGAGAGTTTCTAAACGTAAAAAACGTACTGAGGAAAATGACATGAATGAGTTAGCATCGTGCAAATGTGGATTATGTTTTCGACCAATCAGCTCCAACTTGAATTCTAACATGACAGCCCCAGCGGTATCTGGAACAATAGAGCAAGTCAAATGCCTGTATTCTGATCGACAGCAGAAGCTCGCAGAATCAGAGCAACGTAAGCGAAAGGACATAAACGACGACTATGACTACTACTACGATTACTACAACTTTAACGGACTGGGCTACCCTCAACTGGAACAGGAGGACCGCGAATCGGCAGCATCCATCAATGCCTACTACCAAGTTATGAGCAGTAACGACTACAGCCAGGAGCAGTTGACCAGTTGGGCTAGTTCACGTGGTTACAAACTACTGGAAACGAATAAATGCGGCCTTTTTAAGAAGCCAACTGACGAGTCATCAAAAGGGAGAATAAAACAGGAAGTAAAAGAAGAGCTAATGGAGGAGTTTAGTTCAGAGTATCAGGTACGCATAGGCGGAATCATTTTAATTGTCATCTAATAATCATTTTATATTACACAGGTGTCTCCCACTACCCAAAAGATCAAAACGGAGAAAGAAGAGCAGAAAGCTGATGGTATGAACAGCTATATGGAGGAAGAATCTGAACTGAGTCCAATCAATGTGATCACCACAAACTCGACTTCTTCGAGCCTGTCAACTGATTTCTTTACCTGCTTTGAGGTGAAAAGCTCGAGGGTAAACGGTCTACGGGGGCGAGAGTCACCACCGCCTGCACCTCCTCCGCCACGACCGAGGATGACTTTTCTGGAGGCGACGGAGCCGGTGAAGTTGCCAAATGGCGTGACGCTGCCTCCCGGTACCAAGCAAATAATCGTGCACCCGTACCACCGACCAATCTACTGAAAACGACCTATCACCTGTTTAACTACGCTTTAAGTCGCCCCAGAATGTGTATTTTTGAATTACCGTCTCAATTTGTATAAACAAAAGATCAAACAAAACGTGTCTTCAGACGCTGTTCTTATGACCATTGAGCCGTCTGGAGTGCTTGTGAACAGCATTGACAAAGGTGTTGACGCTTTCCGGTGTCATGTCCGGGTAGATGCCATGACCGAGGTTGGCAATGAAGCGATGGGTGCCAAACTGGGTGACCATCTGCTCGACCAGGTAGTCGAGGTCATCCTGGTTCGAGTACAGCGCGCAGGGGTCCAGGTTGCCCTGCAGAGTCACACGACCGGCGGCCTTGGCTCGGGCCACTTCCGCTTCGATGGTCCAGTCGAGGCTGACGACGTCGTAGCCGGTGTGCTGGCGGTCGGACAGCTTCTCCAGAGCGTAGTGGGCGTCCTTGGCGAAAACGGTCATTGGCACTTCGGACAGGCCCTCCTTGCGCAGATTCTCCCGCACTCCATTGCCGATCTTGATCAGGTACGGCAGAGAGAACTCATCAAACTGGGTTGGTCCGAGGAAGCCGGCGTTCGAATCAAAAACCTGCAGCATCTGGGCACCGGCACGCACTTGCGAGGTGAGGAAGGTGATCACGGCACCGGTGAGAATGTCCAGCAGTTGGTGGCTTTCGACGGGGTTCTGGTACAGCCACTTCTTCACCTTGGAGAGTGTCTTTGAGCCCTGTCCCTCGACCATGTACGCCATGAGGGTGAATGGGGCGCCGGCAAAACCGATCAGCGGCACCTTGCCCTGCAGCGAGTGTCGGGTCAGGGTGATGGCCTTGTAGACGTAATCTAGCTCCTGGTCGATGTCACTGTCCGCCTTCACACGGCTCTTCACCTCGGCGGGCGACTTGAGCGCCTCCAGGACCGGGCCGACGCTCTCCACCATCTTAACGTCGATGCCGAGCGCCTGTGGAATGACGAGAATGTCGGAGAAGATGATGGCCGCGTCCAGGTCAAAGCGACGAATGGGCATGAGGGTGGCCTCGCACGCTAGCTCCGGTGTGCGGCAGATGTCGAAGAAGCTGTGGTGCTGGCGGAGGTTGCGAAACTCGGGCAGGTACCGACCCGCCTGGCGCATCACCCACACCGGCACGTGGCTCGTCTTCTCGCCCAGGGCCGCCTGCAGAATCAGGTCGTTGGTCAGCTTGGGAAAGTCGGTGCTGGCCATGACAGTGGTGGATAGTGGCGGTGGTGGTGGTGGTAGTAGTGGCGGTGGTACTTGTGTTCGAGGCAACAAGTGAGTGGAACTCTCTCGATCAGGCGAGGTCAGCAGTGAAGGGAGAGATTGATGCAGCAGCAGCCGAGAAGAGGAGAAATCTGCAGTGTTGTTTAGCTCGTGCAGGCACACCGAGAGGAGCTCTGATTGCCTGCACAGCTGCTGGCTTTACGGTGCAAATTGCCTACTGTCAGTGTCGGTGGTCGAGGCTTGCACACCAAAGCCAGCCAGCCAGCCAGGCTGTATTCATTACTAAAGCGACCGTCACTGTCTCCGTCAACTGGCGCCCAAGCTACAGCGGCATCGGCGAGTGCACCCTTCGTGCAAAGGTGCAGTAGAGGAGGAGGAGGAGGAGGAGGAGGAGGAGAGGGATGACTTGCCCACTTTCCCATCTGGTGAATCACTTGTCAGTGCTGCTGTTGTTGCTAACCGAGACTGAAAGCACAACAATGCTATTTACAGAATACACACGTGCGCTAAGGGGCACTCGGTCAGTAGTGCTTCTTCTGCTGCTGATGGCGGTCAGCCTTAATCGATGTGGGGGAAAACAGCAGTGGCCTAGATTGCCCATTGTCTGAGATGACAACACTGATGAGATGTGATTGGACTGCTGTCCACTGTTAAGTGACGCACTATTATTATCCGGCAAAGATAAGTGCACACAGCCCAGGTGGTTGTGTGTGTACTTTTAGCAAGTCGGTGCCAGACAAATTGGCGTCCATCTCGCTGGAGGATGAGGCAGACCGACGGTCAGCAGCACTGCTCTTACTGCCCCCTCCTAAAAGTGCCCGTCCGTGTTTGTCTGTCTGTTTGCCTGTCTTCTTCTCTGCCCCTGTCTACACTCTACTTTTTCCCCAGTGGAAATCAGATGTCATCTGGCCGATGCAGATAAGGTGCCAGGATGTCAGTGCCACTGTGTTTTTTCGGCCATGGCCTGTCGTCGCAAGAGGGGGCAGAGAGTGAGAAAGAGAAAGAGAGAAGAGCGAGAGCTATAACCGGATCGCATTATGATTAGATGTGATTCAGGGGCAGCAGGTAAAGTCGGTCAAGCTCGATAGCACCACACCGATGTCTGCACTACTGTCGAGCCACCGTCTTTTCGTCGTCGTCGTCGGTAATTTAGATCTGCCGCTTCTCTACACGTCGTTTTCTCTCTCGACATTCGCTGTCAAAGTCTCACACACTCACACTCACTCACACACACACTCTTACAGAGGCGAGAAGTGTGGTGGCTACTTCTTTTTTGCCTTCTTCTTCAGTCCGACAGGCGAACTCGATGTCAATCTAAAATTAGCAGAATTATTACGCGCCTTACCGCAGATATCCTATCGCGTTTTCTCTCTCTTCTCTTTCTCTCATTCTCTCAGTGCACACCGTTACACAGAGCCAGAGTATGTCCTCTGGCGCGCGAGCTTCCACAGGCCACTGACATTAGAGTTGGACGGTGGAAGGCACTTCAATTCAAAGTTCATCACCGTCGTCGCAGTGAACACATCGTCGAAAGTGCCACTGCACTTCGACACACACACTCACATCAGTCACACTTTCGGAACATAACATTTCGAACAGCACACACACACTCAGCTGGTGTTCTTCAGCTTTTGCTTTCTGCCCAGGGTCTGTGATCATCAACCAAACCGGTGGCCGCCATGTGACACAGTTCCACGCTTCATCCTAATCATTAGTTAGTTTTATTATTCGCTCATTACCACATATATTCGCTCTTGTTCTTCAACGCACTGCGCTCAGTGTTCGCCTCTTCGCCGCCACGATGAGCTCCACTGTTGCCTGTGTTCGCCAAAATGCTTTCATTTTCATACTTTGCCTCTCATCGATGATCTCGCTCATGTTCGGTATGTTCACAGCTGACTAATGGTGAGCTCATTTGTGCAATATCTGACAGTTGACATTAAACACACTGAACAGGTGAGCCAATGAAGATTAGACCAAAACAGTGCGCCAATGCCATCGGTGAAGAAGGCACCTGCATGTTCGTCTGGGAGTGCATTAAAACGGAAGGCAAACACCTGGGCACCTGTGTCGATGGCTTTCTCTTTGGCAGCTGCTGCGGCCACAATGACACAGACAACAGTGTCGACCATGCGGCAGAGCCCACTGAGTTCCAGACGACTCCTTCCGTGCAGACCACCTCAACGGTGACTAGCAGCACTATTACGATCAAAGACAGGCACAAGAACAAATGGAAACCACAGTCGGCAACAACATCGCTAACAGTTGTCGCATCAAAAGCCACAACAACAACAACAACGACCGTGGCTCCAGTGACGACACCGGTGACGCTTCGAACGACAACTTCGACGACATCGACGACCACTAAAAGGCCGTACCGACCTCAGCAGCACAATGGCAGCAGTTCAGTGTGGTCCTCTTCGCCTTCTTTTGGCGTTCCAGGCTTTCACAAGCCGGCCACCAGTCAGCGTCCGTGGTACATCTACCCAGGTACACTATCTGACTATAACTTTCCCAGTTTGACCTCTTCACAATTAATCCTCCAGGAAACAGGCCCATCATGAGCACTTCACGACCAAGTGCCATCCACTCCTTTGTTTTGCCGACCAGCAAACCGCCATCAGCCCATCTGCCACTGCTCTCCCACATTCCCAACAAGAACGTCACTCAGATCAGGCCCACATTCAGGCCCACTGTACAGCAGGCAGCAGCACCAGCCCCACCACCACAATCACCACCAGAGCCACCGGCCACCTTTGACTGGACCTCCACTTCTGGCTCACTGTCGAGTGAGACGAGCAGTAAGATACCGACGACAACAAGTACCACCACGACCACCAGTGCCAACAGTGTGCAGACGTCAGATTGCCCACCACCACCAGCCCAATCACCAGCATCATCATCATCATCATCGGACGTTTTCCACCCTCAACCACCGTCCACTGCTGAAGTGGGCGAGGCAGTGAAACGACCGAGCACGCCGAGTGCGGCCAAGTGTAATACTTATTAAAAGCTAACTGATTGGTGACAATACCAGCCAAGTCGCAGTAGTGCAATGGTGGCCTACTCCGTATGGCCACTGTTGCGGTGATTGCGCTGATTGAGGCATTCATCTGCTGCTGCCCTTCTCACTGTTCACTCTCTGTCTTCTTTTTTTTGCAGCTAGCTGTGGAGTCACTCAACTGCGACCCAAGACTAAAGTCGTCGGTGGGAAGAATTCCGCATTTGGTGCGTGGCCATGGCAGGTATTGTCTCCCTTTCTTTTTCCCCCGCTCTCAGTGTTTAGTGTCGGCCAAATCCGGCACTGACTGTCTGTTTGGGTGCATCGACCACCGCTGATTTGATGTCTTTAATTTGTTCTTCCCTTTCTTCTTTTTCTTCTTTTTCTGCAGGTGTCTGTTAGGCGAACGCATTTTTTCGGCTTCTCCAGTACGCATCGTTGTGGCGGGGCGATTCTCAACAACCAGTGGATTGCCACGGCTGGTCACTGCGTCGATGAGTACGTAGTAAGGATTTGTTAGCATTACTATTCATAATTTCCCCTCTCTTCCACACTGTAGCCTACTTCTAACCCAGATTCGCATTCGCGTGGGCGAGTACGACTTTAGCAGCGCCATGGAGCCGCTGCCGCACATTGAACGGGGCGCCAAGAAGAAGATTGTCCACCCAAAGTACAACTTTTTTACCTACGAAAATGACCTCGCCCTGGTGCAGCTCGATGCGCCCATTGACTTTCTGCCGCACATCTCCGCAATCTGTCTGCCGCCTGACGGGGTGAATCTGCTGGGCAAGAATGGCACTGCCACTGGCTGGGGACGGCTCACTGAAGGTAAGTGAAATGGAAAGTGAACTTTGAGTTTGCCGGCAAGCGGTGACTACTATCACAATCTGTCTTTTAGGCGGCGTTCTGCCAACTGTTCTGCAGGAAGTTCGTGTGCCCATAGTGAGCAATGACAAGTGCAAGAACATGTTTCTGTCTGCGGGCAGACACGAAATCATACCGGACATTTTCATGTGCGCTGGCTACGATGAGGGTGGGCGCGATTCCTGTCAGGCAAGTTTTGCTTCCATTTTGTTGGCATTCACTTCTCATTTAGAAAAGCTGCCATTTACACTTGAGCAGGGTGACTCTGGCGGGCCTCTACAGGTTCAGGGAGAAGATGGAAGGTGGTTCCTGGCGGGCATCATCAGCTGGGGCATTGGCTGCGGCGAGCCCTCACTGCCGGGCGTCTGCACAAGGATATCCAAGTTTAAGCAGTGGATTCTCAGCTACATCGCCAACTGAACTTTTCAACACACTCTCTCACACACACCCAACACAGTCCCGTTATGCTCAGCTTCTGCCAAATGCTACAGTCTTGTTTTCTATTAGTATTATTGCATTCGCTTTTTTAGGGTTCCTTCATTCTGATACATGGGAATGATCTCTGTAAATAACATTATTTTTTATTAGTAATAAAAAGCCGTTAACTTTTTAATGCTGCGTAGTCAAGCGTTTTTTCGAACTTTATGCTTCTCTATAAAATCGTTTCACTTGGTCGTCATGTTTTTCACCAAACGAGTTGTGTTGAATTGCTATTGCTAAATTGTAAACTGTTATCTGTAGCCAATCTCTCGTATCAATCATGAGTAATGCTGAATTGAAGCCCGGCGAGTACGACGATGCGCTGAAGAACTTTCTCGCCGAAGAGGAAGAGCGCCGTCAAAAGTTTGACGCCCACATTGAGGAGAAGGCAAAGAAGATGGAGTTGCATCACAAGGACAACCTCAAGCTGAGCAAAGTGCGCATCGAGGCGGAGATCGCTCGCCAGAAGATGGCCATCGATGCTCAGTTCAAGGAGAAGAGCAAACTCCTCTGGGAGAAGTGCGAGGAGGAGATTCAGAAGCTGACTGCCAAAACTGAGGCAGACATTGAGCAGATGATCAAGAACAAGACTGCTGAGCTGCAGAAGAAGATTGACGACATGAATGCTTTCCACCGTAAGCAGATGGAGATGCGCAATGAGCAGTTCCAGGCGGACATCAAGGCCATCGAGACGGCCCTGAAAGATCCGAACTATGACGAGGCAGAGGCGGACCGTCGTCAGTTCCTCAAGAAGGAACTGGTCGCCTTCAAGAGCTTCCCCGCGACGACGATCATCGCCGACGAGGAGGCTATGTCCCGCATGGGCATCACCATAAAGAAGCAGGCGCTCATCACCAGTGGCGAGTACATTCTCTACCGCGCCAAGTCGCAGCGCGGCGACGGCGTCGTCAAGATTGTCGTTCTGCAGGACCGCACTGCCCAGTACCGCAACAACATCGGCAAGTGCTCCAAGGTGGCCGCCTACCTGATGAACGGCGGCGAGGGCGGCAAACCTCGTCACAGTGCTTTCATCGCTTTGCACTACTTCTTCATCGCCTCGCAGAAGACCTACTGCTTCATGGCGGAGGTGAGCACTGTCAGTCTGGAAACGAAGGCCAAGTCAGGCCAACTGAAGGAGAAGCAGCTGAAGGAGGCGATGCGTCAGGTGCTGGAGGGCCTCGTGTACATGCACGACCGAGCCATTGCCCACCTCAATCTGCGCGGCGAGAGCATCCTCTTCGCTGATGACGGCGCCACCACGAAGATCGCCGGTCTCGGCTATGCTGAGCACTACTTCAACGCCGACACGGAGACCTTCTTCAAGATTCCCAAGGTTGACCGTCGCAAGGAGTTTCTGCCCACCGAGTGCTACCTCGAGGACCGCTTCGACCCGGCTCCGGTGGACGTCTACTGCTTCGGCTACCTTCTCTACGCCGCCACTAGCGACATGAAGAAGAAGCACCGCCAGAAGAAGATTGGCCACGTCGAGCTGGGCAACTTTGCCTCCAGTGACCCGGGACGCGCTCTAGTCGAGGCCACCTCGGCGAAGGACCCGGCCGCTCGTCCAAAGTACAACGCCCTTAAGGGCAATCCTTACTTTGCCTAGGCCTCTTCGGAAGCTATTTTGCTTTTATGCACGATCTTTTGTCAGCTTTTTCTCATTCAAATTGCAATTTAATTTTGCCATTAAAAACTGATTATTTTGGATTTTTCCAAAAAATAATTTTGAATGAGCCACTATTTCTACTCGCAGCCGACGCGGCGCAAAATAGTACTGCAGAAGAGAGAAAAATTGTGTTTCTTGCTGAATCACAGCCGGCGCTCTATCACTCCACCACCAAACATCACTGTTGACAATTGGTCTTTTGTACATCTTCTCCAGTGATCTACACCCGAAACTGTCATAATGGTAAGATGAATATTCTAATCTGAAGATCATTAAGTTTAACTCTTGTGGCTTTCCCTGACAGGCTCGTCGTTATGATTCGCGTACGACAATTTTCTCGCCAGAAGGTACTTGTCATTTGTTTGTTTTTGTCACCGAAGTATGCTCACTAATTTGCTTCTTAAGGGCGACTGTACCAGGTGGAGTACGCCATGGAGGCGATTGGCCATGCCGGCACTTGCCTAGGCATCCTCGCCAGTGACGGAATCGTTTTGGCAGCTGAGAAGCGCAACACCAACAAACTCCTGGATGAAGTGTTTACTTCAGAGAAGATTTACAAACTTCACAAGTAAGTTTTTCTTATTCACTTTGGTTGAAACAGAAGAGGATGTTATTAATTGACTGCCTTCGTTCACAACAGTGACATGGCTTGCAGCGTTGCCGGAATCACTTCGGACGCCAATGTTCTGACCAATGAACTGCGACTGATCGCTCAGCGTCACCTGCTTCAGTACGGCGAGAGTATCCCCTGTGAACGTCTGGTGAGCTGGCTGTGCGACATCAAACAGGCCTACACACAGTACGGCGGTAAGCGCCCCTTTGGCGTGTCGATCCTCTACATGGGCTGGGACAAGCACTACGGTTTCCAGCTGTATCAGTCTGACCCCAGTGGTAACTACTCCGGCTGGAAGGCCACTTGCATCGGCAACAACAGCAGTGCCGCTGTGTCTCTGCTCAAACAAGAGTACAAGGAAAACGAAACCAATCTGGAGCAGGCTCTCGCACTCACCGTCAAGGTGCTAAGCAAAACCCTGGACACCACAAAGCTGACTGGTGACAAATGTAAGCGTAATGTGATAATTGTCCTTTCAAATCAAATCTTACTTTTGCCCTTTAACTTTCAGTGGAAATCGCCACCCTTACCCGAGATAACGGCCAGACAAAGATCAAGATTTTGCCGCAGAAAGAAATTGAGAAATACATCAAAGCTTACGAAGAGGAGGAGGCCAAGAAGGCTGAGGCTGCCAAGAAGGAAAAGGAGAAGAAATAGCGGATATTTTAAAGTTCTCATCGCTAAACTATTATTTCCACCCATTTTCTCCCAAATGAAATGTGAATACACGTCGTATATTTTATAAAATATGAAAACTCTTAAACATTCAGCTCTTTAATGTGACTGGAAATGACGCCTTTCATGACAGTGAGCACCTGTTCACAGCCATCAGTGACCGCCTTGGTGAGCTTCTCCAGTGAGCTAACGTTGATGCGGCCACTCGCCTCGATGGAGATGGTCTGCTTCGACTTGGGCAGGAGGGCAATGCAGATGGTGGGAATGGCGTTGACGGACTCCTCGACGTGGTTCAGGTCCACCAGTGGGATGCTGTTGAAGTAGCCCGCCGAGCAGGAGCAGACGATGTCCTTCACGGGAATGCCGGCGTGAATGAGCGCCAGGGAGGCGGCATTGACGCAGGCACTGTAGCCGCTGCCGTCCGACTGCAGCACCTCCAGGTAGATGTCAATCTGAGAGTGCGGATACAGCTCGGTGATGATCGACGTCTCGAAGATCTCACTGAGGTAGGCGTTGATCTCCAGCGAGCGGTAGTCGCCGCGGGGTCGGTTCTTCCGCTCCGAGGTGCTGAAGGTGGCCATCGAGTACTGACAGTTGACAATGGCGCGATCGTGGGCCGATTTGCTCTTGTTCCCTTCGCTGATCTCATGCGGCCCGTAGACAGCGGCGAGGACGCGTGTGTTTCCAATCTCAAAGTACGCCGATCCATCGGCCTGGTCAAAAACGCCCAGCTTGCAGTTCACTTGGCGAATTTCGCCGCACTTGCGACCGTCGGCGCGGATTCCCAAGTCGGAAAGGATCTCAGTCGCCATGATGATGGATCGTCTTCTGGAAATGTAAATATACAAATGACAAACAAACTGACTCGAGATATCTTTTCAGCACGTGTGAAACCACAGCAGCGACACCTTTAGGCAGCTTTTTTGACTGACCAAAATGCATCTCAACCTGAGATTTTCAAATGCAAAACAACTTTAAAACTTTTACATTTCAACCAGGCAGAATGAGCAGCCAGGTTCCAGAGTCAATTCAGAGGCAGAACAATGAGATTGACAATGAGACAGCCACACAAGGACAAAAGAACTTCCTGAAGTGGGAGACAGAAGAGGCGCTCGGATTACTGGCCACAATATCTCCAGTTTTGTACGCAAACACTGCTTTTCCCGATTTGAAGAGCGAGTATCCCGTGTGGAGTGATCGTTTGAAACAGATCTCCAAGTTATGGCGTCAACTGTCCACTGATGCACGGCAGCCTTTCCTGCAGAAGGCTAGAGAAAATCGAGCAGCCAGCCGAATTCAAAAGTCTCAGTCACAATCTTCCGACTCCTATGGAACACTGCTGGCTTTTCAAACAGACCAAGAAACTTAAAAACCCGAATTCTAATACTTGTCTAAATAAAAAATTGATTTTTACTGTTTTAACAAAAAGTACAGGTCTGGCTCAGTTTCAGTGCAATTACATTAACTTTTTCTTTTCGCCACCACTATCACATGATCCCAAAAAACAAAACAGTGATAAATAGTAAACACAAACAAACCGAACTGCACCTGTACCTGCTGCACTAGCTTTCGCTTCCACTAGATCACTCTGAGGCGCACTGTAAGATCAGACGTTGCTTTGAGAAAATTCCAGAGCAAACGATAGAAAATCGACCGGTTTCGTGGTTCTCATCATTACCTATTGGATCGGGAAACTGAGGCCGATAACGGTCACTGTTGCGATGGCAGCCGAACCAGTTCCAGCTTTTCCGTCAGCCCAAGTGAATCAATGGGCACCTGGAAAGTGTGGCAGGTAGAGTGAGACGGCGGCCGCGGTGGCGGATTCTCTGTCGCCACCGTACGGATTCATTGCCGATTCAGGTCTGCTTGTGTGGATATAGATGCTATTCTGCGCTCCGAGCCAAGATTGAGTGGACTCTCGCTTTCGCTCTTTCCCTCTCAACCTCTACCAGCACAGCACTCTCTCAGCTGGATCTCTCTCCCTCTCCCTCTCTCTTCGTGCGCCCAAACCAGTGCCCATTTTGGCGATGTCCACTCGGTGTGTCAGTTCTTCATTCGGCGCGCTCCTTCTTTAGCCCCCAAAGTGACAAAGTACACATCTTCTCGGCAGTGGTAGTCCTAAGTGGTATGTGCACCTGTGCTAGGCTCAGCCAAACACACACACCGCCTGCAGACGTCTTAAACGCCATTCTCCGCCAGTGTTGTCTTTGCAGCCGTCTCTTCATCCTTCGGTGATGTTCCCTTCACCATCCTCGCTTTCATGAGATCTCTTCACTTTCCTCCTCCTCCTTCTCTTCTCCTTCTGCCATGGATAGTCCCAGCGAGAACGACAGACGAGGTTAGTTTCGATTATCAGTGTTTGTGTTTACAGCCATCAAGTAACAAGTCTTCACCATCTGTCATGCCTAGGACCCGGTACGGTGACAATGGCACAACGCAATCTGTCGCTTAGTGATGATGAGAGCCTGGCCGACTCCAACATGGATGAGTACCAGCTGGACACGGACATCCCCGATGACGACGACGACGACCAAGGCTCCTCCAGTGAACTCTCCGTGTCGCCGTTTGAACAGGCAGACTTCGGAGTGACAACCGGTAGCGGCAGTAAACAATCGAGTGACTCTTCCAAGGAAACTCTACCCAATGACGCAATTATATCTGACTCCGCCGAAAAACCCGAGTCGAGTCAGACGCAATCAACGCGATCATCAGGGAGACTTCGCAAAGAAAAAGTGCCTAACCAGCGAAAGAATTTATTTCCCGGACGACCTCGAGTAACTAACCGGGGTCGCAAGTTTCCATTGAATCCACAACTTTCTGAACCACTTGCTGTTCCCTTCAAATCACCGTCCTCTTCCACAAATACCACCAACATTGAGGCATCTGAACCATCGCCCATAGAAACTTCTAAGCTCTCTCTTGAAACTCTCTCCAACACCGATGATGGCAACAGCTCCGAGGTCATCAGTTCTGCGCTCACCACACCCGACACTAGTTTGGATGCAAACAGTAGTGCATTCACGTCACAGGACGACACCGCCTCTGCGGGAACAATAACCCCTTGTGAAACGCCGCAGGCTGGTAGCGATCAAAAGTTAGCATCTGGAAAGAGGAGGGCAGTCACACATCCGGGAAAAATGAAAGGCAAGCTCGGCAATCGCAAAAAAGCTTTTAAACTTGTTGAATATCGGCGCAAGCGCGGCACGAAAAGCCGTTTCAAATCTTTTACTTCTCCAACAGTGACTGCCTCTACGTTTCCATCCAACTTGGGGGCGAATGCATCCTCACAGGAGGCCGACTCTAAACAGGACGACTCCAATGAAAATAAAATCATCATCTGCAATAGCAAGGACCTCTTTGTGCTGTCGCAGGACGTGTGCATAATGTGCGGCAGCCTGGGCGCGGACGGAGAGGGCCGCCTGCTCTCGTGTTCACAGTGCGGTCAGTGCTACCACCCGGTTTGCGCCGGTGTGACCAAGGTGACGAAGATCATGCTGAAGAAGGGCTGGCGGTGCCTGGAGTGCACCGTCTGCGAGGGCTGCGGCAAGCCGACCGATGAGAGTCGGCTGCTGCTGTGCGACGACTGCGACATCAGCTACCACACCTACTGCCTCGACCCGCCGCTGGAGAATGTGCCGCCGGGCACGTGGAAGTGCCAGTGGTGCGTCATCTGCGTCAAGTGCCATTCTACGACGCCTGGATTCGGATCTCAGTGGCAGGCCAACTACACGCTCTGTGGGCCTTGTGCTAGTCAGGAAAACTGCTCACTCTGTCAGACGGCCTACACCGAAAAGGATCTTATCATTCAGTGCAGTCAGTGTACTCGGTAAGTTGGTGCACTACTTTCAAAAAACTGCTCCTTACCTGATGTGAAAACTAACTTGTTTGTTGATTATCGTTTTTAAGGTGGCTACACTCCAAATGCGATTCCATGGATGATGAAGACGAGTGTGAAATCGCCTCTTGCATTGGCTTTTCTTGCATCAGGTGTCGCCCAGCTGATCAGCTTCCGCCGCACATTCAAGGTTTGTTGGTGCATTTGTGTTTACCTTTTTATTGGATTTTAAAAACATTTCAAAAACATTCTCTTTGTAGCCAATAAAAATGGGACGCTGCGATCTCTGCTAAACAAGAAGCGTTCCGAGGAGAAGCAACTCGATCCTACTTCAAGCAAAAAGTCTGATATTGGCGCATCCAGCGACCTGCCTGATGCGACTTCTGTTACAGATGAGCTAGCCTCTTCAACGGCTGCAGCTAGTGTCACGGAAAATGGACCGCTTATTAACACCCCGAAACTTTCTAAATATCAGGTGATGGACGGAATATTCCTTTCAGAGCAAGGGTTTTCTTTCATCAAAGACCTCACAAAAGAGCAACCGAAAAAGAAACGTGCCAAGCGTAGGACTAACTTGGGCAATGATGAGCAGGCCGACTTACAAGGAATGGACGAAAACAGCGAAGAGAAGGCAAATGATCTTGAGGGTTTGACGAAAACCGGCGACGAGCGCAAAGGCAGACAGCGCCGACTGGAAAAGCTTGGCATTGGAGGCTTTACTGTCAAACAACGAGGACGTCTTAGCTGCAATAAGGAAGATGATGAGCTCAATCCGGAAACGAATAATGAGAGGTCGAACACTCCTGAGGGCGACAAACCTAAACGTCGACGGAGAATCACCAAAAAGCATAAAAGCCAGCTTCAGGAATCATTTCCGTCGTACATGCAAGAGGCTTTCTTTGGAAAGGGTTTGCTTGATACGATTCATGGCAACAATAACGGCCTTCAGCAGGCAAACAATGCTCATATCGGTAATGAAATTGAATCCGAAGAAGAAGAACTGGACTCGGTGAAACGCGTAGGAAAGGAAAGCATTATCGAGCTTTCTACCATTGAAATCAGCAGTGTGAAAAGCCATAAACCTGCCGATTTAAATGACATTTTCGACGACAACAACTTCACAGAGTCTCTTGATGACCTTCCTCCTGATGAAAACTATGATGACCTTTCTCCTGATAATGAGATGCTCATGGACATTCTGATCAACAATAATCTGGAAAATAATGACGAAGAACTGGACGAGTTGACCAATGGCGGTAAAATAGACGACGATGTAAAGGACGACATGGACATTCTGAATGACAACTTTAACTTTAACGACATTGTTGACGAAACGGGGCTGCCACAAATGGACTCCAAAGAAGTGGAAGACCTGTTCAATGAGGTAATGTCTGATAGTTCTATCCAGCAACAGAAGGACTTTCAGATGCCACCTGAAAGCAGCAACCAAATGCCCATGATGACGAAACCCATTGTCGAACCGCTTCAGCTGCCCAACATAATGCATCAAAAGGTGGAAATGCCTCCTGCAATTCATCAAACTATGATGAACTCCGCTCCCACCACTCCAATCAGCAATGATCCTTTTGCCTCTTGTCGGATCGGTCCAAAGGGACCAATGGAGCCGAACATTCAGCCCTCAAACATGGCAACTCCTTCAGGAAGTCACTTCAACCAGGCAGCAATGAGCAGCCAGGTTCCAGAGTCAGTTCAGTGGCAGAACAATGAGATTGACAATGAGACAGCCACACAAGGACAAAAGAACTTCCTGAAGTGGGAGACAGAAGAGGCGCTCGGATTACTGGCCACAATATCTCCAGTTTTGTACGCAAACACTGCTTTTCCCGATTTGAAGAGCGAGTATCCCGTGTGGAGTGATCGTTTGAAACAGATCTCCAAGTTATGGCGTCAACTGTCCACTGATGCACGGCAGCCTTTCCTGCAGAAGGCTAGAGAAAATCGAGCAGCCAGCCGAATTCAAAAGTCTCAGTCACAATCTTCCGACTCCTATGGGACACCTGCACATCCGTCCAGTCTGCCCTCAACTCCTCAACCACCTAGCTCACCTCAACTTCCCGCCCCATCGCCTCTCAACGATATTTATGCTCGTTCTCCGGCCACCCCGCGGTCGGCGCCGGTTAACACCCAAGTGCGACCCTCATTTGACGAGTCTTTCAATCAAAGACAAATGCAACCTGATCTCTACTCGCCGACAAACACTTCCGGCAATTACCCTCCGCAGCCGTACATGCAGCCAAGTTCCTACGGTATGAACGAAGGCTTTGGAAACAACTCAGTAGCGGCAAAGGGACAGATGCGTCCTAATGTTCCTCCGGTGCCGATTCGCCCTAATATTTCCCTCCGCCGAACCGTTTCATCTGACCCCTATGCGCGTCAGCCTATGACTCCAATGCCAGGGAGCACTGCAGATCCGCACAGTCACAACTACGTCAAGCCGGATGAGAATGCTAATGACCCTATGTCAAAGCAGCAACTGCGGAATCTACTTCAGGTTCAGCAGATTCGCCGACAAGACAGCAACACTCCGCAGCCACGACCTCCCAACTGGACAGGTACCTACTTCTCTTTGGCCCTCAATTACGAGTTTGTATTAATCTTACATTTGTGCCTATTTAGTTCCCGACAATGGCTTTCGCCAGCCACTTTCTCCTGCAATGGCTCGAAATCGCATGCCAGTGCCCAACGCCAGCCAGTATTCAATGGAGTCCTCATTCAGATACCCAACGGATCAGCAGCGAATGATGATGCCGAGAGGCGCGGAAATGCGATTCAGACCGATGACTCCGGTGCCTAATCAGCACACCTCTCCGCGTTCGGTCAACTCGCCTCTGGGAATGAACGTGTCCGGCCCTGGAACGCCACTGGGCATGGGACCGTCCACCCCGCAGTCACCCGCAATTACCAGTCCTTCCTCGTTGATGCAGAACTCACCAATGTCTGGCCTGCATTCTCCCGCCTCAATGCTGCCACCCTCGCCGATACACCATTCGCCAATGCCGACGATCCATTCTCCTGCTCCGATGATGTCACCATCACCTCACCATCATTCGCCAATGCCACCAAATGCTGGCCATGACATGGGTGCAGCCATGCGTCCGCAGATTGTTCAGGAGGACAACAATCCGTTCAATGATGCGTACTTGCAGAAGGAAAAACAGAAACAGCAGCAACAGTTTCCCATTCGATATCCCCAGCAAATGCCGCCTCAGCAAATGCACTCTCCCGGGCAACAGCTGCCAGGCAGTGTTCAGTCTTCGCAAGTTAGAGTGCAGCCCCAGCAAGCTTGGAATCGAATGCCGATGCCTTCTCCTATGCCGAATACCAGTACGGCTGACATGAATCCAATGATGAACCCGAATATGGCAGGCCACCAAGGGCCACAGTCTCAAATTAACGCACCCTATCAACAGCATAATTTCCAACAAGTGAGAAGCGATCAAGTGATGCAAACAGCCAAACCCGAGTCTAAAAATATGCAGATGAATGAAGGGAACAGAGCCCATGGTGCTGGTAGTTCTGACATTGTCCATTTGCCAGAAGATTTGCCCGGGGAGCTTGGCGACAACGATGACTTGCTAGATCTGGGCGATGATTTCAACATTCTCGAGTATGCTGATGACGAACTGCAAGATAAGACACTGCCTGGTCAATCGGGAAAGAATAGCATTTTTGATGAATTTGACGAAAAAGATATGCTGCAGGAGAAGAAGGGAGAGGATAAGTCAGCAAGGAAAGAAAAAGGCGGTAACAACAATGCAGGAAACGTTCCGATGACAAGAACTGATTTTAATCAGGGAGGTTTCAACCCTATGAACACTGCTACCAACACTGGAACAGTCACCTCAGGTGGTCAAAACTTTGGTGGCAACAAGCCAAACGTTCCCACAATGGAACAGTCTATGGCCCGACAAGATCAAGGATTTTTTGGTGGGAACGAGAACTTGCGCCTTAGCGACGATGATTTTGAACGCCTAAAGATGGACTTTCTAAATGATTCTGCAGAGACGTCTAACAATCAGATTGGACCTTCGGTTCAGCCCCAAATGGGCAGTTCTCTTCAAGGGCAGCATAATCAGCCACAAGGACCTGTTCCTCATCCTCCCCCTCCGCCGCCACCACCACCACAACAGCAGCACCAGCAAGTTCCACAGGTGCAACCTCACCATCAACAGCATCACCACCCACAAATGGGCAATTTATCACAGCAACCTCTTCAGCAAAATCCCCAACATACAGTTCCTCCGCATCAGGCGCAGCAGTTTCACCAGCAGCCACCGCCACACCAGCAGCCGCATGGTCCTCCGTTTGTGCAATCAAACCAAGGTCAACCTATGTGGCAGGATCCCCAGCATCCGTCGGTCAGACATCAGGGCAACTTTGCCAATCGAATGCACCTTCGAATGCCAATGAGCCAGTCATCGCCCATTCCCCGGCATCTGCCCCCTGCTCAGGCTGCCTACAGTTCTGCGCCAAATCGCATGATGATGCACCATGCTCAGCAACAGCAGCAGGTGAATCACATGCACATGCCTCCGGTTTCGATGGGCGGCATTCGGCACCCGATGAGCAGCATCCAGCAGCCTCCTCAGCCACCTTCTGAAATCCTAAGCGAGCATGACCGTCAAACGCAGCACAAGTATGAGCAGTGGCTAATTCAGCAGAATAACTTTCTTACCACCAACACCAAATACCTGGAAGGGGAGATGGCTAAGCTGAGAAAGATGAAAAAGTCGCTTAATGCTAAACAACGGCAGTGTCGAAAGAACCAAAGCGAGCTGAGTGAGCAGGACTCTAATGAGTTGGCGCATGTCACAGCGGATATCCATACTATGCAGAAGAACCTGGAACAGGCTCGAAAATTACAGCGTCAACACAGTGCGCTTATTTCCGAGTACAAACAGAAGTACACGGTCACCGTTAATCTGCCTCACTCTCCTGGAGCTCCCACTGTGCAGACTTCTCCTCGGTCGGTCAACTCACCACTGGCAGCGATGAGCGCCTCAGGCCCTGGAACGCCTCTGGGAATGGGGCCGACGACGCCGCAGTCGCCCTCCATCACCAGTCCGTCGCCTTCCTCGCTGATGCAGAACTCGCCAATGTCGGCTCTTCACTCTCCGGCCCCGTTGATGCCGCCCTCGCCAATCCACCACTCGCCAATGCCGCCCAACGTGGTCCATGACATGGTGGGAGCAGCCATGCGTCCGCAGATTGTTCAGGAGGACAACAACCCTTTCAGTGATGTTTACCTGCAGAAGGAAAAGAAGCAGCACATGCAGCAGCAGCAGTCACCGGCGTACTCTCACCAAATGAGCGCAGAGATGACTGAAACGCGGCAACTGTACACCGGTCCTAGCTATGGTGAGGAAGGACCGGTGCAGCAGTACTATCATTCGCAGCAGACTCAAATGTCCTATCAGATGAACTCGATGCGGCCGCAGTCGCATGCTCACTACCCACCGCCGATGAGTGAGCCGGGCAACTTTCCAGCCCGTTTCAACCAGCCTGTTCATGGACAGCCGATGAACTCACCGCAATATAACAGCCAACAACAAATCAACTACCAGCAAATTCGAAGACCTCCTCCGCCACCTTATCCGGGCAATCCGCAGCACTTCAACGCTCGCCCTTATCGAGGTGGACCTGCTCAAATTCGGCCGCCCATGCAGAAGCGATCTCCCCAGGACTGTATGCCAATGAGAATGCAGCAACAGCAACAGCCTCAGCAACATCAGATGTACAATGAATCGAATGCAGGTGGAATGATGCCTCAAGAGCAGTTTGCAATGACTTCTCAGGTGGACCAGCACATGTCAATGTGGTCGTCACCAATGGACTCGCGCTCTATGAACCCAATCGTGGGAGAGGCAAAGACTACCATGGAGTTTAACATGTGTGAACTAGGACCAGGTCATGACAACCAGTCGGACCCAGTGAGTTTTTTGCAAGAGCAGGCGAACAGAGAACGTAGGAATGAGGAATCGACGGAGGATAACAACAACAACACAGCAAACAGCACGCAAAATAGCAGTGACGTGAGCTCAGCGGTAAATGCACCACTGCCGCCACCACCACCTCCATCATCGCAGCCACCTTCATCAGCTGCAGGCAGTCAGGAATATGTTCCGCTGCAAAGTTTCAATGTCAAGCATGAACACGAGGACACGTCAAGTAATTCAAACGGCCTTAATGAAGTATTTTTTGTCTATCTTACTTTTTATACATTTTTTACATTTAACTTTTTTTCAGGAGTTTGATTCTGCACAGCAAAGTGGACAGTGTCCGCCCAGTGACGACAATCAGTACTCGTCAATTTCAACTGATGAAAACTTGACATCTAAGCAAGAACAAACAAAAAATAATGCTTTACTAAAACAACTATTGCAGAACTGTCCTTCAGCCGATGCGGCCAAAGAGGGTGAAAATCAAGCCTCTAATGCACCTGTTGTCGTGGCAGTAGAAAAAGATGTCAAGTTTGAGAATGTGGAAAGAAGCTCATGTCAACATGAACAGCAGCAACAGCACCAACAACAGTTGCAGCATCAACCGCATCAACAACAACAGCAGCATCAACAACTGCATCAACAGCAATCCAGTGATTCGAATGGGCAAATGGAAAGTTTGTCTAGCGACAGAATGTCCATAGAGTCAAACATTGAAATGGACACTGGCTTGGGTGAATCGATGAACGGACAGAACATTCTTTCTCATCAAGAAAGCAGCAACAGTCCCTCTGCCGGCACAACACCCCACACCGAGAGGAAGATGACCTACTTGGACATTCGAAGGGCTCAGTTGGAGCGCGATCCCACGCCTCCTCCAGAGGAGAAGCCAAAACGAAAACGAACGCTGAAACGTAAAGAGAGCAAGAGTATTGACGAGTCATTTGACAACACCTCCAATCAATCGGGCAGTCTGCCGACAACGCCGAAAACTAAAAAACGAGTGCGGAAAGGCTCACAGAATCGAGTGGACGAGTCGGTGAACAACAACAGCAGCAATAACAACCACGCCGTCATCAACAACAACAACAATGAACACTACGAGCACATGCTAGCGAACTTGGTCGGCCAGCTTCGTACTTTTCCTCAGTTGAACTTGGTCGAGCCAACCCTCAAACCCAACATGAGCGTCTGCACGCTTCCTGATGCCCCTGATTTTAACTCGAATGAGATCATGCTACGAGGCTCCTTCGGCAATGCCTCCCTCTCTCACATTGTCGACTACTACACGACGTATCCATTCGGACCACTTAGGGCTTCGTCGGTGTTGCCTTCCCTCCCACCTGCAGCTCTGAACAACAACACCATTAATCCGGGCAATACAATTAATCAGCCTAAGGCAAAGTTTTACATCGATGAGTTTGGCTTTATGAAGAATTTCAATGATTTGGAGGAGCATGTCAAGGTGGTTCCAACTACTGTCGCAAGCCACTGGCGCGATACTGATAGCCCGGAGACGGTTGTCTCGTGCTCGTCGCCTGAGCCTGACATCTACGAGATGCCTCCCAATGAGTACAACAGCCTGAAGTACATCAACGACGACACCGATGAGCAGAGTAATCGGGAGCGTGACTGTGGATCACCGATTCTCTTCATTCCAGTGCCCGTCCGGCCAACAGTGGACTTTGGCGATTCAGCGGAAAATGACAAGGAGAATCGACGCAATGGACAGAGTATAAAGCCGATCCTACTGAATGGCATGCCGCTGAAGGATTCAGGCAATGTGAACATCACTCTAATGCTTCCACATCAGCTCGACATTAGGAACGTGCTCATTTCGTTGGCCAAACTGCTACGTGTCACACAGCCATTAACGTGCAATGTGAACAGATCTCCTAAGGAGACGGAAATTGTGAAAATTGAAGAGGACGAACTCATTGACGACCGCTGTAAGTTCTGCGAGGAGCCTCTCGAGGTGAAGACCGAAATTGATTCGCCTCTCAAGGAGTACGAGTTCAATGGCTTCTGTACGCAGGAGTGTGCTGACAATCACAACCTGATCAGCCGTTTGGGGCTGGTCAGCTCTGCGGACAAGGACGAGTCCAGCGAAGACCGAGGAAGCCACTCGCTGGGAGCAGATTTACAAAACGACGGTGATGAGAGCGAAGTTATATCAATCTTTGAGGGCGATACAAATGAGTTCACCAAGACGGCATTCGACTTTGAAGGCATTAACATTGACGAGAAACGCTGGAAAAACACTCGCTACATGTACTGGAGCCCCTCTTCCTTCAAGGAGAAGTCGAGTAAGCGTTCAGATGAGGAAGATGGCGAAGAGGCCATTGAACGGGAACTGGACCGGTTGGCCATTTGCCTGAGACCGGCGAAGGATGCCGTTGAGACGCGAGTGTGTCTGTTCTGCCACCAGGTGGGCGACGGAGAGAGCAACGGCCCGTCTCGACTGCTCAACTACGACGTCGACAAGTGGGTGCACCTGAACTGTGCCCTCTGGTCCTACGATGTCTATGAGATGCTCAACGGTGCTCTGATGCACGTCGACGTGGCGTACCAGCGTGCCCTGACCATTGTCTGCGTCCGATGTGAGCGTGTGGGAGCCTCCCTGAAGTGCTTCAAGCTGCGTTGCGCCAATCAGTACCACTTTGCCTGCGCCATCAAGGAGAAGTGCTTCTTCAACAAGGACAAGACCGTCCACTGTCCTCAGCACTCGCCCAGGAAGATCCACCCAAATCCGGATGAGATGACCAACTTTGCTGTCAGTCGTCGGGTGTTTATCAATCGCGACGAGCAGAAGCAGATTGGCGCCATGATTGAACAGGGCGAAAACCGCAACCTGTTGCGAATTGGCAGTCTCATCTTCATGAACATCGGCCAACTGTTGCCCCATCAGCTGGCGAACTTTCACACTAGCTCGTACATTTACCCGATTGGCTACAAAATCTCCCGTTTCTACTGGAGCTTTCGCCGACTGGCCAAGCGATGCCAGTACATCTGCTCCATCGGCGAACGCGAGGGCAAACCGGAGTTTTCCATTGAAATCATTGAAGACGGCTACGAGAATGTCACCTTCACCGACGTCACTCCGAAGCTAGTCTGGCAGAAAGTCCTCAATCCTATTATGAAAATGCGCGAGGAGTCACAGACCATTAAGGTGTTCAGTGATTTCATTTCCGGCGAGGACCTCTTTGGCCTCACCGAGCCAGCTGTTATTCGCATTCTCGAGTCGCTGCCAGGCGTCGACACGCTTCCTGACTACAACTTCAAGTACGGTCGATCTCCGTGGTACGAACTGCCGCTCGCCATCAATCCCACCGGCTGCGCTCGCACTGAGCCGCATATGCGCACACACTTTAAGCGTCCCCATCTGACTTTGCACGCCTCCAGTAATGTGCCCGCTCGATCCTCCTTTCAGTCATCACTCAGCTCCTCCTCAGAGAGCTCCTCTCCTTACGTGAAAACCTTCGTGCACTCCAAAGTGACGCAGTATCGCAAGATGAAGCAGGAGTGGCGAAGCAGTGTCAAGCTGGCCAGATCGCGCATCTCAGGCCTTGGCCTGTACGCAACCAAGGATATTGAGAAGCACACGATGATTATCGAGTACATTGGCTTGATTATCCGCAACGAGGTATCGGAGCGAAACGAACGAGATCACATTGAACATGTAAGTTTTAGGCACGAGCCAATGGAGGCTTTAATCCCAACTAACCAATCTCATTCATTTGTTTTCTCACAGAATCGCGGCATTTACTTCTTTCGTCTTGACGATAATCGAGTCATTGACGCCACACTCAGCGGTGGTTTGGCTCGGTACGTGAATCACTCTTGTGATCCCAACTGTGTTACAGAATGTGTGCAGATTGGCAATGAAAACAAGATTCTCATCATTGCTAACCGGCGAATTCAGGCCGGTGAAGAGGTACGATACCTTCTGCCGTACGTTTAAAGCTTTAACTAATCTTTTATTTCATTCATTTTCAGCTCACCTATGATTACAAATTTGAATTTGAGGATGACCACAACAAGATTCCCTGCAGCTGCGGCGCCGCCAACTGCCGCAAATGGATGAATTAATAACCTGTAAATAAATGACTACAAGAACCTATTTTATCACTTCATATTTTGCTCACTGTCGCCGCATCAGCATGCCATGCGCCGACACTTCCTCTGTAAATTGACAAGATTTTCATTATCGTCTATATTTTATTTATATTTATTTAAAATACCTCATCCGCAAATATACTCTTGTGCAATACACAGACACTCACACACACCAATTGTAAAATAGTGTACACTTTTACACACTTGCTATTGATTTTTCGCAACGAATCAAAAGTTTTATCGCCTGCTTGTATAAACCCAAATGCTTCTTTTGTTGGCATCTTATATATTAAATTACTTATCAAACAAAACTACTTCGTCTTGAATTTCAAGCTTTATTTTTAGAATGCCCAATCAATCGGAAAGCTCTGGCGGTGGTTGCACTACCTTCGGGCGCCCTCGAGATGGCGTTTCGGGTGGATCTACGGCTGAGTGAATTTGTAGGCTGCCAGCAGTGCTCTGGCCAACACTCTGAATCTGTGCTGGCCAATTGTTGTTGACAGTGTCTTTCCTTCAGTAGGCGAATCAGTGTGTCTCTGTGTGTTACAGATGATGACCAACAACTGTCATTGAGATGCATCGCCTCTGATCGGTGTCGGTCGTGGCACACCAGGACTGAACTCGCCCCCAACTGAACAACAGCACATCGGCCAGACATCAGCGCCCCGCCAGAGCCCACTGCCGAGAGCACTGCCGCAGTGTTTTTGTTGTTGAGCTTTATACTTTTCTTCTTTCCTTCTCCCACTCTATCTCTTTCCCTTTCTCTACGCCAGCTTGTCGCTGTCAAAGAGTGTCTGTGCTCAGAGAAGAACACCTGGCTCACCGCCTCCACTGCTTCCACAACAACTGACCACCGCCATCTGCAGCAGCAGCAGAAGCAGAAACCCACAGTTTTTCATTCCACAATGAACGATCTCTTCCGTAATATGCTTGCCTCGGGCAGCAGTAGCAATTCCGCCTCGGAGAGTGGAAATCCCTTCATCGGAAGTATCATTGAGTTGAAAGAAAATACACTCCGTCTGGAAGAGCTGATTGCAGAAGGTAAAAAGTCCACTTCATTTTTGCGCACTTTGTTTTCTTTAATCTGATACTCAAACATTACCTTTTTCTACTTACTAGGTGGATTCGGATTAGTCTTCAGGGCTCGTGATGTCAAGACTTCTCAAATCTATGCACTGAAGCGACTAATTAACTCGGACAGTGAATCTCGAGAGGAGATCGAGAATGAAATATCCATGCTTAGTCGAGTGCAGAAGCACAAACACATCATGGAGTTTTACTACTGTGATAAAGTAAAACCAAACATTTCATTCCTGCTTTGGTAATATTGAATAGAATATACTGTTGTCCCTTCTCTAACTGAACACCTTTTTGCAGTGAATATTGTGGTTCAGGCTCATTGAAGGATCTTCAGCTGCCCATTGCCAATAAGCAACAGTTACATCGAGTAGCGTATCAGCTTTGCCTTGCACTGGAGCGAATTAACATGCTGGGAATTATTCACCGCGACATAAAGATCGAAAATGTTCTCTTTGATCATGCTGGCTTCATCAAATTGTGCGATTTCGGTTCTGCCACTGACAAGTCTTACACACCTGATCACAACTGGACGCCCATTCAGCGGTCACTCTTGGAGGATGAGGTTTGTGCAATTGTATGGGGGCATAGTCTTTGCCTAATTATAAATGTATCCTGCCACTGTAGATGAATCGTCACACCACACCAATGTACAGGCCACCAGAAATTCTCGATACCTACTTGCATTATCCAATCAACACCGCCATGGATATCTGGGCCTATGGTTGTCTGCTCTTCTGCCTTCGCTTTGGACAGCATCCATTTGAGGACTCGGCAAAGCTTCGAATACTGAACTGCAACTACACTATTCCAGCACCTGTTAACGAGTCAGATGTTATTGTGCAGATGATCAAGTCCTGCTTGAAGTTGAACCCTTCGGAGAGAACCGATGCCAGTAACATGATTCGCCTCATGGAAGCCAACTTTGTTGATTTGAATTCACCGTGTGTGCCCCCGCGAAGTTTGCCACAAGCCAACCCCGTTCAGATGACTACCCCTGCCCCCACATCGTCGAACATAGCCGCAGCACCTTCAGGCAACGTTCCAGGCATTGCCCAGTCATACTTTTCCGGTTTCACTCGGTACATAAAGGACACCTCTAGCAAAGTGATGCAAACGGTGCAAAAGTAAGTTTAGTCTAAAGGTGGTTTGATCGAGTATTTTTAACTTATCGGTTGCATTTGTTTTAGTTCAATTGCTCGACAAGACCTTGATCTCTCGTTTATAACCTCCCGACTGGTTGTGATGTCGTATCCCGCCGAAGGACTGGAGTCTGCCTACCGAAACCACATTGAAGACGTGAAAGCCTACCTCGATTCACGCGGCTACCCCTACATGGTCGTCAATGTCAGCGGTCGCTCCTATGACTCACTCAAGTTTGGCGCCCACATCAAGGTCATTGATGGCGGGACCTCGTGGAGAGACGCCAAAAGGCCCCCTTCGATGAAGTCACTCATTGGTCTGTGTGATTCGATCTTCAAGTGGACTAATCAGAATGCGCGAAATGTAGTCGTCATTCACTGTATGGTAAGTGATTGATTTTCTAGACTTTATGATTATCAAAGTATATTCTAACAACTCTTACTATCTTTTTAGGACGGAAAAGCAAACTCTGCACTGTTGACCATATCTTTTCTGCTTCTGATCGGCCTATTTAAAGAGTACAAAAAGGCGTACAAGTTTTTTAGCAGCAGACGTCCACAGGTTGAGTTAAGCAACTCTCAGCATCGTTTTTTAAACTATGTCAGCAAACTGAAAAGTGACGAAAAGTACCTCGGATTCTTTTCCTCCAGCAATCTAGTGCTGATCAAAGGCGTCACCATGCAAGGCATTCCCATATTTACCAAAATGAGGTACGTTTTCACTGTAAACAAATGAATTGTGCTTAATCAATACTGCTTGTATTTGCAGAGATGGATGTCGTCCTTTTCTGGAGATTTTCTCTGAAAGCAAGCTCTACTCTACGTGTACCGATTACGAGAAGCTAGTACAGTACAACAGGTCTTCGGCGAGTCATATCTCCTGGAAAGACATTAACGTCTCGGTCACACTAAACACTGATTTGCAGTTTGTCATATGTCACGCACGATCGACCATTGGCTCAAAGGTTCTTAGTCAAGCGAAGCTGACGCCCATTCGAATCACATCAACGCAATTCAACCTTTTCTTTGAGACTGACCACCAAATAGGAAGTCAGAAAATCTCCTTTTTACTGAAAGATCTTGACGACATTGACGAAGTGGACAGATTTCCACACGAACTTAAAATTGAGGTGGACTTTGAAATTTCAAAAGCTCAGTCACCGCTTAGTGCAACATGCTATGAAGAGGTCAGTCAGAATGAGATTCTTCTCCTCAGCAAGCCCGAGTGTATATTCTCTGGTCAAATTGAGTTTGACGAGTTCAAGGACGCGTTTGGGACGGGTGAAGCGGCAGGCAGAGTTCAGCAGAGCAAAGGCAAGCAGCCACCGCCTAGCAGACCACCGCCGCCGGTGCAACACCACACGTAAGTTCTATCTCTCTCCTTCTCCTTCTCTTTGCATCCTCTTCGCGATCGCCCAGTGCTCACTTTCAGCCATTTACAGCCAACCGTTTGACCTCTCTCCGGAAGTGAGCACTGAATCGCCCGCATTCTTGTCGAATCAGCAGCAACAGCAGACTGAATCAAGCCCTCCTGATGATGCTGATCTTTTTGAGCGATTTAGCGATGTTGTACCACCAGCCTCAAGTACTGTACCCTCTAGAAAGGCAGACCTATTGCTCAACCTTAGCCTAGAAGAGTCTAGAGAAGGTGATTTGGTGGGAAAGGAGAACCCCGCACTGCCTGCACTAACACCGGAAATGGACTTGCTTGCCAACAACTTTGGCAACTCCAAACTGACCACTGATGACCTGCTTGGCTTGGGCGATACTCCTGCTCCAGCATCTTCAGCCGACTCGAACCTGCTTTCACCGAACTTTGACGACAATTTGTTTGAAAGTCCAACTGAGCCAATGGCACCAACGCCGGTGCAGGCGGCATCAAAGTCGAACAACTTGCTACGCAATACCTCAACTCCAAACCTCAACTCCAACTTTGATCCATTTGGTGATTTAGGTTCCTTTTTAAACTTGCCCAATGCCGAGGCTAAGCAAGGGAGCACTACCTCTATTCCTCGCGTCTCCTCCTATAGTACCTTTTCGAGTGATAACAAAAGCGGAAGCAAAACTTCTACTGCTAATATCAACAGGAGTCAACCAGGTCAGTCAAACAAGCCAAACTACAGTAGATCCAACTTTGGTGACGCCCCTTCAGCGACGGGCGTAAAGGCCCCCAGAGTAGTCGGCAATGAGTTTGAGGACTTGCTGAGTGGATTCAAGAAGACACCTACTGACGCTAATCAAAACAAAAGCATTGCACAGATGCGCAAAGATGAACTGGTACGTCTCAGTTCTACTTTTTGTGTTTGACAGGGGTTTTCACTTTAACTTTGCTATTGTAGCTCAGCTCTGGCTCACTAGACCCGACGCAGCTGAAGATCATGGAGTGGACGGAGAACAAGGAGCGCAACATTCGAGCACTGCTCTGTTCAATGAACACCATCGTCTGGGAGGGCTGCAATTGGACGGCCATTGGAATGCATCAACTGCTGACGCCGAATGATGTCAAGAAGATGTACCGCAAAGCCTGTTTGGCAGTGCATCCTGACAAGGTAAGCAAGTTTTCAATTTTCACTGTGATTGTCTAATCGCGCATTTTTTCCTCCACTCTAGCTTGTCGGCAGTCCACACGAGGAGTTGGCAAAATACATTTTTATGGAGCTGAATGACGCCTGGTCAGAGTTTGAGAAGACTTCCTAGCTTGGGCGATGAGTTGTAGTTATTTGACTACTTTTTGAAGGATTGTTGTGTGTTATATAACGTATTCCATTGTTTGAAGTCAATTTCTGTCTTTTATTTTTTCACTACACACTACTGTTGTTTTCTCTGACCTACCAAATCTTGTTTGCGCGCCAAACTGATAATCGCTACATTAAATCAATTGCATTGGCACCAAAACAAAAATTCCAACACTACTATTTGATACCATTTGTATATTTGGCTTTATTTCAGTGCATCTCCTCCGGAGAATCTATATACGACAATTGAATTGTGATAAAAATTGGTTGTTATAAATTGGAGTAATAAATAGGGTAGTAAAATTGTCAAAAATTGCCTATAAAAAGGTGGTGGTGGTTCAGCGGATTGAGTGGTCAGATTATTTGAACTTTTTTAAAGGTGGTAGATTTGAAGAGATTAGAAGATTGAGTTGCAATAAATCGAAGTCGGTAGACGTGCAAATAAATTAGTTGTTGGTGATTACTGAGAGTCAGTTCAGTCAGAAGTGGCGGTAGTCGTGGAGGTGGTACTCTGGGGAAGTAAGTGTCAGAGAATGACCTCCAAGTACTCGGAAAGCAACTTCTGAGGCTGAGCAAAGTGCTTTGCTTTGTTCTTCACAAGCGACAAGCGAACTCCATCTGAGTCAACGCCTAAATTAGCAATGGAAAAGACAGGTTTTAGAGTTGGCATAAAATACTGCTAATTAGCTCAAAGGCAGTTGAGCTGTTGGTGTTGTGCCACTACTTACTCTGACAGTTGAGGTTCAGGTACTGACAACAGGCGTGCAGTAAAAATCGCTTAAATGAGCATTGAAAGCGGGTTTCGTACTGCGCACTAGGATTGTCATTGAAGAACTCCACAATCTGCCCTTCAATGGACGACAGCAGTCCCTAAAAACAAACCACTTAGACACAGTTGACGTTGAAAACGGGGGACGGGGGACCTACCAGTGGGACGTGCTTCTTCACCAGCTGCTGGCGAATGTTGGCGTCGATGCGGGAGAAACACCGACGGGAGTCTCTCTCCTCATACTCACTGGGACGCTTCGAAGAGGGAGGATGCTCCGAGCGGGAGCAGCAGTGCTCCAGCGCAATGTCCTGCTCGCCAATCAGATCTCGCTGCTCCTCCTCGGTGCAGTTGATGAACTCATTCAGCTCCTGAATGTTCAGGTCCAGCTTCTGCAGGAGCATCGCAAAGGGCGACGGCGACGGCTGGATGAAGTCGTTGATGGAAACGGCCTCCAGCTCTGCCTCGTCAACGAGGCTGCCAAGCTCGGTCATCGCCAAATTGGCTACATCAAGATCATGGCCCAAAGAGAGTTAGGAGACCAAAGTCCTTTCAATCCTTGTACATTTACCATTGGCGTAACGCCTAAACTTTTTGTGGCTTTTGCCCTTTGCGCCCAGTGCCTTGAACACGGGCTCTGGCATCGTCACCGTCTTCTTGGGTTGGCGTTGGTTTCGCCTCGTTCGCGGAGGCTGAACGATGTTGACGGCATTTGGCGCCGCCGCCTCCTCTCTATTAGTAATTTGTGTGATTAGTTAACACCGATTAAAAATACGATCAAATGACGCAAAAAGAGGGGGAGATGTTTAGCCCACTAGTGACATTGAGTAGAGGTAGTCAAGGTCTGAGAGCGTCAGGGCAGAGAAAGTGTACCACGTACCCGTCGCTGGAAAGATAGATCCAGTCCGCCTCATCCAGGGCGGATCGGTTCAGCTGGTTTGTGTTTCGAATGACTCCCATGGTGATGCTGCTGGTTTGCTGGGGTTAACTGATTTGTGCTGCTAATTGGCTAGAATTAAATTAAAGAATTGGCGGGTGAGTGCTGCTGTTGCTGCTGCTGTTTCTAGTGTTGCTGATGCTACTGCTGTGAACGGCTAGTGACGTTGAACTGACTGATGGCAGTAGTATTTATTGGTAACTCTGTGCGACTCCGACAACGTACAGGGGACGACTTTTGCTTAGGAGGATACTGCGCCTGGCGACAGCCACTACTGCTGCTGCTGTTGATTTGCTGCAAGCAATCCTGCAGCTGTCGTCAGGTTTACTCGTTGTTTTGGATCAAGTCACACTCACACACAAAGAGACTGGTCGTCGCTTCGCCCGTAGCTGCCAGCAATCTCTGCGACAGAGTATCCTCAACTTAGCATCTGAATCCACAGCAGGCGGCAGCACTGTCTTTTAATTCGAACAGCCAACAAATGCGGCGATTGTTTGGCTTTGCGGTTCCACTATCTCCTGGCGCAGTGACACATCCTCTCGTATCTCCTACCAAAGTGATTGCCGATCACGCGATCCGATGGCAATGTACGCCACCAGTCACCGTGGCGTCATTGGCAGCTTCAAGATCTCACACCATACCCACTTTGAGCGCAACTCATCAACAAACAACAAAAGTAAAATGACCTCACTTCGGCTCCTTTTTCTGGCGGTCTTCACCCTTCAGGGGCTGTTTTCTTCCGCCTTTGCTGGGCAGGCGTCGCCTACACCTGTTTTAATGTACCATGGAATGGGAGACACTTCAGGCGGCAGTATCAGTCAAATTAAAACCTTTCTGGAGGAAGAAGTTCCGGGGATTTACGTTACCAGTATCAGAATGGGTAACAACACCGAAGAGGATTTCCTCAGCAGCTACTTTATGAACCTCAACGAGCAGGTGAGGAACAAAAAGAGTTTTTGGTAAGAAACAAATATAATGTAGGCTTGCTTTCTAGGTGTCTATTGCCTGCCGAACCATTGCCAGTGATCCAAAGCTTAAGAACGGATACAATGCTCTTGGTTTCTCTCAAGGAGGACAGATCGTTCGAGCGATTGCCCAACGATGCCCTACTCCTCCCATGCTTAATCTCATCTCTATTGGAGGACAGCACCAGGGCGTTTATGGACTGCCCAGATGCTTTGGTGACGATAGTTCAATCTGTGATTTGGTTCGGAGGATGCTGAATCATGGAGCGTACATTTCATATGTTCAGGCCAACTTGGTCCAGGCTGAGGTTAATCGATTTTTTCTACTTCCGGTAAAGTTATTAATTCTGATATTTACTTTTTTGTTTAGTACTGGCATGATCCAATACAGTTAGACTTGTATCGTGAAAAGAGCGTCTTTTTAGCTGACATCAACAACGATAGAAAGACTCGAAATGAGACGTACAAGGCCAATCTTCTCAAGCTCAGCAATATGGTTCTGGTCAAGTTTCTCAACGAAACGATCGTCGAGCCAAAAGAGAGTGAATGGTTCGAATTCTACGCTGATGGGCAGACAGATAAGATTGTGAGTCTGAAAGATTCCCCGCTCTACAAGGAGGATTGGATTGGCCTAAAGCAGCTCGATGAGGCGGGCAAGCTGAAGCGAATTGCCGTAGAAGGAGATCACTTGCAGTTCACTCTGTCCTGGTTCAAAGAAAACATTGTCAATGTATATCTTAAATAGTTTATTTCTCATCGATATTTACATATGTGCAGTTTTAATAAATAACAAAACATGTTGGGCATGTCGGTATCACTAAATAAAATCATTTGCTCGAAATAGATTTCAGGTCTTTCTCTGCTATCTCCTTCTTGTGATTCTGTACGAACTTGGCCACAGTGTAGGACACAGCAGAGCCGCCCAAAGCGGAGATTATGCCAGCGGATAATTTCAATCCGATGATTGCGCCGACTGGGCCAAGAACAACTCCGCCAATTGCGGCACAGGTAATAGGGGCAACGGTGGCATATGTGCTTGCCTTGACTAGTGACTTTGTCCCCTCTTCAATATCGGCAGCTGTTTGAGTTACATTATTTTCTATATTGTCGACAGTCTCTTGCTGTTCGTGAACTAGAGTGGCAAGGTTGACGGCAATGGTGTTTAAATCTTCAATATTTTCATTGAGCGCTTGAACTTTGCGCAACCTTTCCCTAGAGTCGACGAGCTGAGAGGCATCTTTGTGAAGCTGTACTCCTAAATCAAAATTAGGCGAAGTTTCAGTAGTCATTGAGGTTGACTTTTCGTCGATGTGAGAATTGATGTCAGGAACTGGTTTGGATTGAGCCCTTTCCTCCAGCCTGTTGAAAGCTCTTATCCTGCTGTTCACTTCGCGTTCATGCTCTGTGACGATCCTTTCGAGTTTTCGATCTACGTCAGCACTTTTTAATGAGCTGTAACAATTTTGAAGCTCCTTAACGCTCAGTTCAAGCCTTTGAATCAACAACTTTCCGTTCATGTACTCGCGCTTGAGCTCATTAACCTGGTTCCTTGCTTTGAACTGTAATATACAAAATATTAGAAAAAACAAAGGTTAGAAGAAGCAGAACTGTGTACCTTTGCAATGTTTTGTGTACAGTGGTCGAGTTTCTTCAGGTTGAAGCGAACGCCGTCGTTGATGATCTTCTCCAGGTTCGCCTGGAGCATTCCTTTGTAGCGCAGCTGTCGCGTGCTACTCGACATGGTCGATTTGTTCAAGTGACTGGAGCATAACGCAGAGGTGGAAAACTCGGAAAATATAAGTAGACGATCGGTGAGCAAAGTTGTTGGCCAGACATGAGCCACTCAGGAGCAAATCATCTGATAAAGAAGACAATGTTTACTGTACGGCAGACACATGATCGCGCAAGTGATTAGTGCGCACTCTTCACTGCGCTCGCAGCTTCTCCCGGGGGAGCAGCACAGCGAAGGGCACAAGTTGGACAGTGCCACTGCAGGGAAAATGTCACATTCTGAGTCACTGCTGTCAGCCTGGTTGGGTCGATACAGTGTGCCTTTTGCTGCTCGCTCAAGTTTTACTTTGCAAACTTGAGAAGTGTAAATCTGATTCTACATTTTTGACTAAATTGTGCGCGATTTTTAACCAGTATACTGATCAGCTGCGGAAATGAAGTTCGAAATGGAGATGGGCGTGGATGATGGCCTAGGCGAGGGCGAAAATGCTGCCGATGGAAGTGCGGGCGACACGCAGGAGGTGAAATCTATAGAAATCAACGTGCAGGTCATCAAAACATTCTTCACGACCACTATTTCCCTCTACGAACGTCTGGTTAAAAAGTCCTGCAAGAGCTGCAACCTGATGGAAACCGATGAGTTCATCGCCCTGCACACCACGCTCTGCGAGTTCACCAATCTCTTGAAAATTTTCAACGTCTCATTTGACCGAACGCTATTCAACAACGTAATCACCATCAAAGACGAGGAAAGAACCAAGTATGATATTGTGCAAGTATGTGAAAGTGTGGAAGGGAACACTTCCACTAGTGCCACTGGTAGCACCAAATCATTTCCCTGTTTGGTCTCCTCATGTCATCTTAAGTACTGTTCGGAAGAAGCATCCCGTATTCACTTTCTGAAAAATCATTGCAAAAAAGCTGAAGCATTTGAAGCTGTACCTCACGACACATGTACTGATCAACTGGGAACACTTGATTTTTCTCAAATCAAACGTGATTCTGAGGGCCGATACGTTTGTGAAACTGAGGATTGCAACTACCTGTCAGCAGATCGCAGTAATTTCAAAGTACACTATATGCGACACAATGGAAACAAAAAGTACATCTGCTTTGTTTGTTCAAAAAGCTTCTTCACCCGAGATCCGCTGATGATTCATTTTCTGAGACTTCACATGAAGGAAATCGACTGGAGTCTGGCAGCAAAGGATATTCGCGAGCTTAGAAAAAGCGTCAGACGACTGACATGTCCTTCCTATTACGGACTAGCTTCTAATGATGACATTAACGACTCTGACACTGATCTAATCGGACCGCTGAACGAAGAGAATGTTGTTCTTGACGCCTTCATATCACAGGCCATCAGTGAATACCCTGAAGTAGAAAGAACAGAGGAAAAAGAAGAGCTGCAGTCTGACCAGGAAACAATCGATGAGAACGGTGCTTCTAATGCAAATGAAGAAGGTGAACCGGTGAACTCCTTCAATGTTTGTCTCAACCTTAAGGATAATGACATTTTTGCCGATTCGGTTACCTTTAAAGCTGAAGGCGTCTCTTCCGGTTTGAACGACATTATTACTAAAAGTCAGGAGCCAAACAGTGGTATCAAAGCTACAATGTCCCTCTCCGCGACCAAAGACGTAATGGTGAACAAGGAGATTAAGCAAAGAGCTAAAAAGTACAAGTGTCCTCATAAGAACTGCCATCAGGACTTTTTCACAAAGAAAAATCTCATCATTCACATGAAGGCTTCGCACGACCCGACCAATCCACTACCGTGCCAGGAGCCCGGATGCACCTGTCGATTCAAATCACAAGCCCTCTTGGCGCAGCACCAGAAACGGCATCGTGTGTCGTACAACTGCAAAGTGTGCTCGTACAAAACTCACCTGGCAGCGCTGATGACCCGACACAATCGCCAGCACGCTGGCACTCATCTCTTTCATGAATGCGCAGATTGCCATGAGAAATTTGAGTTTCTAGGTGCCTTGAGTTCGCATCGTCGGAAGATGCACAATGAAAAGGAACCGCTGCTGTGTGACTGGACTGACTGCGGCAAGAGATTCAAAACGATGATCGGCTTGAACAAGCACCGGCGAGAGTTTCACCTGAACATGAAGGCGGAGATCATGTGTGAGTGGCCCGACTGCAAGTCGGTGTTCTCCAACCGCACTGCAATGAACCATCACATGCGTATTCACACCAACGAGCGACCGTACCAGTGCGCCTGGCAGGACTGTGGAAAGTGTTTTCGCCTGAAGGAGACAATGAAGCGACACGTCAAACTGCACCAGGGCTTTAAGCCCTATCCCTGTCCCTTTGACAAGTGCGATCGAGCTTTTGTTACCAAGCGAAACATGAGAATGCACATTGAAAAGATTCACCTCAAACCGTCTTCTCGCGTTCGGCACACAGTTGTGTCTATGACGCAAAATGAGGAGGAGGACATGGAAGAGATTGAAGAAATGGAGGTTCCCGATTTACTTAAAAAGGAACTCTAGTGTCTTTAGTCTAGTTTACAGTTACAGTTTTGCATATATTTTTCCAGCTGTAATAAAAGATTCAAACCGAGTGGCTTCACAGCTTTACCGCCGTCTAATGTAGAAACTTTTCGCTGACACGTTAAAAGATGTACTGATTGTAAAAGTTTTTGTCCTTTTCTTTCATATCTTCTGCCCCAAAGTTGACCTGGCGGCTCTTATTATCAGCAACGGTGGTAGTTTAGCGTCATTGATTTCACCCATAGTCTTGCACAATGGAGATATTTTTGGGTAGCTGTAGAGAAAGAAAGCAAAGGGAGACAATGATAAGATGTTGCTGATGTACGACAACAGCAGCAACAACAACAGCCGTACAAGACAAAAAGGAAATTGACATTAATTGAGAGAGTAAGTGCTTGCAAAGTGTTTCTTTTTGAAAAACATTCATCACAAAAAATGGCCACCAGAAAGTTGACCATCTTCATTCACGCTTTTGACGGCAGTGGCCACTTGAACGCCTGCATTGGCCTGGCTCAAGCGCTAACCCGACGAGGTCACTCGGTGGTCTTTCTCCTGAACGCCGCCTCCAAAGGTAAAACAACAACAAAAAAGTAAAACCTGAGTTTTAAAACTCAAAGAAAAACCCCGTTTATTTCAGGCCATTTTGCCAAGTACAACTTTGAAGAGATACTGCTCAAACCAAGTTCAGAATCTCAAGGACCACCTTCTTTTGACGAGGAAGGCAGACAGGAGCTCATCAGCCCAGTGAAAGCTTTTGCCCGAATGATCCTTAACTCGGGCATTTTGAACGGAAAAAGTCCACTGGAGAAAATAAAAGGCGAAGTAGAGGTTGAAGATTTCTCATTTGCGGAGAACATCTACCTTAGTTCGGTGGACTTTAATCTGCAGATTAAGGCGGCGATTGAAACACAGAAACCAGATTTAATCATCCTCGACCACTTTTACGTTCCACCGGCGATTCAAGAGGCAAACATTCCCTGGCTTCTGCAGTTCAGTAGCAATCCGCTGGCAATACTAAACTCAACCGATCTTCCGCCCTGTACCTCTGGCTATCCGACCACCAAAGAAGGACCCGAAGATGAAAAGCTTTGGGCAGAGTTTAGGCGCTACCAGGATCTCAGTAGAGACGCCTTTATCAAATACCAACGGAAGCTGTATGACCATTTTGGATATCAAGTAAATGAGGCGGAGGATATGCCGCTTCCAGGAGGGTTTTTCCCTCAGTGCAAGTACGGCTACATTTACGGTTATCCGGGTAAGTTTCATTGCCGATATATTATAAGCTAAAACGTTTTAAACTTTTTAAACCTGGCACAGCTGAACTCGACTACGACGACCTAATGGACATTTCCGAGCACTTTATCCGCATGGACACTTTTTGTCGAGACGAGGATTCTTTGTCTACGACCTTTAAGTTGCCTGAAGGTTTTGCCAATGAAAGTAACAAGCTGATCTATTTCAGCCTAGGAAGTATGGGCAGTGCTGACGTGGAGCTGGTGAAGCGAGTCACCTCAATCCTCTCTTCGAAAACGCCCTACAAGACGATCGTCTCTAAGGGACCACTGGCTGATGAGTATGAATTGCCAGAAAATTGCTGGGGTGAAGAGTATCTTCCTCAGACTCAAATTCTACCTATCGTTGATCTGGTGATCACTCACGGTGGAAAGTAAGTAGAATTAAAAGGTGCAAATTGCTGATTGTTGACTATTTTTTACACTTTTTAGCAATACCGTCACAGAGACCTTCAGTTTTGGCAAACCAATGATTATCATGCCTCTCTTTGGGGACCAGTAAGCGAAATGTTATGTTTTACACTGAAAGTCTAACTTCTTTTTTCTGATTCCCAAACGCGCAGATACGACAACGCTCAACGACTGACAGAAAAAGGTTTTGGACGTCGCCTGGAAACGTACAAGTTCAAGGATCAGGAGTTGGTGGACGCAGTGGAGGCACTGATCAATGACCGACAGCTCAAGGAAAAGTTAGAAGCAGCTGCCAAACGGATTGCCACTGCCGGCAGCAAAGAGAAGGCCTGCATAAAGATTGAAGCTGTTGTAGAACAATTTAGAACATCGGTATAGTTTTTTATTACTTTTACTGTAAAAACTCTGTGAGCTCAAAATTAAACTTGCAACATTTTGGCTTCAATCAACTCTACCAACTGCTGGTGCTTGCCAGCTGAAAGAATCCTCTTTGATGCTGCCTCCAATCGGTTTTTCAGTTGATCATCAGCGAGCAGGTCATTGATGGCAGTGATCATCTGCTCTCGTCGAAAACTGTACGGTTCCAGGCGACGGCCAAAACCGGTTTCCTCAAGTCGCTGGGCACTGGTGATAAAAAGAGATTAACTCCCAAGCTCTTAATCTTTGCAAAAAACTTACTTGTCAAACTGATCGGCAAAAAGCGGAAGCACAATCATTGGTTTGCCCTGGGCAAAAGTCTCAGTGACGCTGTTGCTGTTAAAATTTAAAAAAGAGGCAAATACTAAAAAGGTTCTCAGAACTTACTACTTTAACTCTCACTTACTTTCCACCGTGCGTGATCACCAGATCGACCAGCGGCAAGAGGGTCGTCTGCGGAAGGTACCTGCCGCCCCAGCAATTGGGCGGGAGATCATATTCAGCGTGACGAGGTCCCTTTGAGACGATGTACTTGTGGGTGGTCTCAGAGACGGCATTCAAAATAGATTTCATCAACGCCAGATCAATACTGCCCATGCTGCCCATGCTCAAATAGACCCACTTTCCAGTCCATCGCCCTTCTAGATTATTAGTAAAAAAGTGTTTTCCAGTTATCTCTTTCAGAAAGTTAGATGCAAGTTGAACTTCTTTTTTCCCCATGTGAAGTCGAGCATTGAAAACTTCCAGGTTGAACCAGTGGCTTCCTTTAGCTCTAATCTCTGGATAGTTGAGCTCCACAGGATAGCCGTACACAACGAGCAGCGCATCCTCATTCGGAAAGAGCTGGTCTTGATGGTAACGAGGATAGCCAAGCACCTTTTCAAGGTGGTCATTAAAAATGGAGTTAAAACGGAAACGATGTTGCAGAGCTCGCATTCGTCGCCATTTGGGGTCATTTCGAGAGCCAGCAAAAGGCAGACCGCTGCAGCCTGGTGGAGTGGAATTTGGGCATTCTTTTATCTCCGTTTGATTCTTTTCACAGCCGACGTACAACTGTGGAGAAATGGACAGATGGTGGATCCAGGGAACTCCAGAGTGGGGAATCGCCGGCAAGAGGTACCCAGTGTCAGTGATCAGCAGATCCGGCTTCAGACTGTCGATGGCAGTTCGGCTGTGTGCGTTTAGCTGCCCCATCAAACTGAGCGCTTCTGGCGACTCGACAAACAAGCGCAACATGGGCGGCCACTTCTCTTCGGGACTGCTCGGGCCCATGATCGACTGATTCAGTAGACCTAGTGCCCAGTCTTCGCCGGGAGTGCCGTCCTCTTTACTAAAGTTGTCCACTTTCAGGCTGTAGATGATCTCTTCAAAATCATCTGGTAGATGGCCCTTATAAGCAGACTCGAGAAGAAAGACCACTCTATGGCCTCGTTGCAAAAAAGGCCGTGTTGTGCCAGCTAAAGCGTTTACATGACCGACGGCGTTGATGGGAATGCAGAGAATGGTGAGTGTTTGTTTTTGAGGCATTTTCTTCTACTTGAAAATTTTAAGTCACACAAAGTAAAAGAATTTATTATTTTATCAAACCGATGTGGCTATTTAAATAGTAAAAATGTCGTTTGTCTTATCTTTCTATGCAAAGAGAATGAGGGAATTTGCTTAAATGTTTCTTCAGATAAGTTTTCAAACTTGATTAGCCTCTGTACAGCTGTATCATTATCATGTCAGTTAGCAGTGTATTTAAATAGAAACTCATGTGATCCTCTTTATCCTCACCCATTTCAAATCATGCAAAGCGAATAAAAAGAGGGTAAGGGATATCATGATGACTGATTGATCAATCAAGTGTGTAAACTATAAAAGCTATTGTTAATGTAATTATTTATCAACCAGATGAAATTAATACTGTTATGTCACAAATCGCATTGACACAATGTAAGTGCAATTTTTTCAACCTTCAGGATGAGTGCTTGAAGCGGCAAAATTTAAACGCAGTTTTCAATTATGCTTGAGGTTGCACAGCAACTGAACATTTCATCTGTCAAACGCAGTATTGTCAAGCACAATTTTTTTTTGCTCAAGAAATTGATAACAGGGAACATTTAGTGATAAAGCTTCATGTAATGTCATTTCGCAATATTAAACTATGTTCGCACTTTTTTATAAATGCAAAATAAAAATTTTTATTTATTATCTTTCTTAGACCTGTTATTACCATACTTCGCATTTTTCAGTAGCAAAACCATTCTGATACTTCAAGTAATGGTTTGTTGGCTGAAATAGATGATTGCTTTTATCTCTAGGGCAGTTAAAGGCCCTTGAGAATGCCGCACCACCTTCTAAATTGACCACTGGCAAATTGACTCTTGCAGAGTCGAGACTGTGGACTCGGTCGACTAACATCCTTTCAGAATATGTTCCTGCTGCACAAAAAGTCTGTGCGTACGCAAGAAAAAACAACTGCTCAGGACTGTAAAAAGTGTACAGGTTTTGGGTAGAGGGTTCGAGGGTTGGAGAGTCAAAAGATGGAAAACGTCCTTTTCTCTTTCTTAGTTGATTACTTTTTGACCAATTTTGCTGTTTCCACTGGAGGAAAGCACCATAAGCCACTTTGAGGGCGCCATTGTCTGCGGTGTCTTCGATCAGCGTTTGACTGCTCAGGAACTACAAAGAGAGAAGCTGATTTAAAAAAGGAACTAATTTTATCACTAAAGCCTTTTTTACCGTTTTGTAGACTTGCCGAAATGATCCATAGGAAGATCGTTCTTTTCCGTCCCTCTTTTCTTCTTCTGCTTTAAATCCTTCAAAAACTACCTTTTCATTTTGGTACTGTCTGAGCAGGCATTGTGACCTGGTCATCAAATTCTCTCTCGATTGCGGCGTCCACCAGTTTGAAAAGAATCCCTCTCGGTCATAGTTGCTGCCCAGTTGCTCAAAACCGTGAAGCAGCTCGTGGGCAATGACGGGCAGCAAAGAGCCTGTGTTCAACAAATCAGCAGCCGTTTGATGATGAAAGTGCCTAAAGGTTCCCTCCTCTTCCTCTTTTTCTTCATCTAAATAAGTAAATATGGGCGGTTGTAAATAGGCTATGGGAATGGCTGAAAGTTGTGAGGAAGAAAAAACACCGTTATTTATTCAAATTACTTTGTTTAGGTTTGCTTACTAATAGAATTTTTTGGTGTTGTGTGGTAAGCGGTCACTTTGATGGGCGTTTCTGACCAACTGAATACAAATGCAACAAATAGTAAAAAACTAAAATTTTCTAATAAATGTTTTAAACTTACCCATCAAAATCCACACTAGGCGGAGGTGATGAGGCATCTGCAGCCATCCGCCCTGCGTCATAGAGCAGTAGGTGTCTCCACGCTCGGTCAAAGGAAACCTTCTGCACGGCTAGGCTGAGCAGATCTGTTTGCTGAAGTTCTCTCACTTGACTTCTTTCCAGCTGTTCTTCATACTGCTTCAATAGCCAATCAGGATAAGCAATGAAAGCCCGGGTAGAGTGCAGCTTATCAAGCGCCGCCGCTCGGGTCTGCTCATCAAGCCAGTCGGCAGAACGAATCACCGCATCAAAGTGGTCTTTGGCAATAGCCACCATACGGCTGACTTTCTGTTTGATTCTTTTAAATTTGTCTAAACTTTGTTGATTGTTTTTTAAGAGGTACCAATGCGACATTGTCCAAGGAAAAACTTTCTTGGTTCGCTGGACGCAGTGCTTCCAAAGAGGAGTGTTGCCACTTTGAGCAATAGTATTCAAGAGAGGTCCACCAATGTAGTTTCGCCATTTGGAAATGGCATGCAGAGCTAGGTAGTTGAAAATGACGTGCCGCGGTGTCGCCTCCATCAACGGTATCAGACGGCGAAAGTAGGCGAGGTCGTAGACAAGAATGAGGTCCTCTTCTGGTTGATAATAAGAAAATGACTGCGTAAAAAAGCTTTCGTACTTTTCTTTAGAAAACCTGCTTGTAAAGTTGTTGTTGCTAGAGTTTGTGGAAGTCATCCAGGCGGTTATCTGCTCTAACTGGGAGTGATCAAGCAGGGCAGCCAGCCGGGCCAATTTAAGCGCGTTTGGGTCGTTTTTAGAAATTCGCTTTCCTGAAACGGCCAGTTGACGAGCCAGCTGAAGCACTTCTAGTGTTGTGTGGACTTTGTGAAAGTCACTTCGCGGAGAATAAAACTTCATTCTACTGCCGTTGATACCCACTTTCGGAACGTTGACCAGAGACCAAAGCTGATCCATCGACTGGCGTAGGAGATCGATGAAGGTGTACGTCCAGTGGTGGTAATGATCACTACTTTTTGTCCAAGCCTCAAATTGAGCCATGGTCATCCAGCCAGTTTCTAAAACAGACCTTTCTACTTCCCCGATCTCTTCAGTGATCTCTGGAGTTTTTATAATCTGCAGGTGATACTGCAACTGCATCACCTCCAACGCACGAAGAGTGACCATAAAAGAATATGGCTGCAGGTGGTTTCGGTGGTTCACTCCACCAGCGTCATTTATGGGGTTTTCCCAAAAAGTCATCAACTGGATCATTTCCTCTGTGCTAAAATTGACTAAGGTTTCTGAAAGAAGAGGCGGCGATAGTGCTATTTTGTTTCGATGTTCAAGGTGAACACTACTGGAGTAGGGAGTGAAGGCGATCAGCGGGCTGACGTCCAGGGTTAGGTGGAAGGTGCTTAGAAGACGGTCCCAGCTAGGGAGGTGATCTGACTGAGGGTGTGAATAGAGAACCGGCCACGGGTGGCCGTTTGATGCCTGATGTAGAAGGTTTGACATTGGCCAGTGGCCAAACGAGTGCAGTTTTTCTAGAAGATTGGAGAATAAAAAGTAAATAATTGTTAGAGACTTACCGAAGAAATAGTTAATTGTAAAAACACAAAGCTTTTTACCTTGATCAAGACACTTTTGGTAAAAAATGCCTTCCGTTGTATGGCTTCCACTTTTGCGATGATTTTCCGCTAAAATGTCTTTTAGCTGGGCATCGACCCGATCCTCCAAAAGGCGTGAATTGTCGTAAAAATTACTAGAGGAAAAGTCGACTCCAGGCGGCAGGAAGCCGTCTTGATAAAAGTTGTTCCACGCCCATGCTTTACAAGCAAATCCGTAGAAGTTATTGCAAGGGTTGATTGTGCTGTTTATAGATAGAAAAATGGTGCGCAGAGTGAATTCCACTTCGGAAATTGAACTTTTGGCATTAGTACAAGTGTTGAAATAAACTTGAGCAAAAAAAGTAATAAAAATCCATTTAATGCTGAGTATTTTCACCATCTTCCTCTTATTTTCCTTATGAACACTCTTCTAAACCAAAAAAAGTTTCAACTCACCAAAAACATCAAAGCACAGCATAAAAAGGGGGAAACAGACATGGTTTTATTTAAGGTTATCAACAGCAGCAAAATGACAAACGACAAAAAGGAGAAAATGATTAAAGTATTTTTTGCTTACTTTGCAATTTTTTGCTGGTTTCTAATCATGTAATAACCTTGTAATCTAGAAAACAATCTTTTAGATTAGCCATGTATGAAAGAAAAATAAATTTAAAGCATGTAAAAAGCAATACATTTTTGTGTTTTGTTTTGTGTTTCATCAAATAAATAATTTATGAAAATCAAATAAAATAAAAAACTTAAAAGTTCAATAGAAAAAAAGACAAATGTCAATGACATTCGGAAGTGAATGGCTTAAATAAAATAAGCTCCTTTTACTGAATAGTCAGATAGGGTCAGAACAGGCTGCTGCAAGATGAAGGATTGAACCAAAACGGTGTCAACAGCAAGTAAAAAGGCGGCAGAATCAAGCAAACTTAAAAATCACAAGCTTAAGACTTGTTGCTGCGAAACTTTTCATATCGACTGCCTTTGCTTCTGAAAGTATGCTGCAAATTTAAAATAAAGCAAATAATTTTTTAAATCGTTTTTCTATCACGTGAAAACGCTAAAAATCAATTTAATAATAATGCGAAAACTAAGTTTATAAAAATTCAGCTAACAACATTTTGGTAAAAAAATAGAGTACAAAACTGAAATTCACCTTGCGGTGAATCAGTGCGAGGAAAAAATAAATCATTTCACCTGAATGATTCACCAAGGCGTATTGCCACCCAAAGGAGCAAGTCAATGACACAGGGGCTGACTGCCAGTTAGAATTAGAAATAGAGTGCGTAAAAACTTGTTGTTGTTGTGTGCCTCAATCAGATTAGAAGAAGTAGCCCGTCCGCCGTCGTCCACCTTTCACGGCGGAAGAATTACTTCTCTGCAAGATTATAATGACCGTCCAGACTAGATCTGATAGTTATTGTCCGTGGCAGGTAATGGTAATCACAAATCAGTGAATGGTGGCTCGATTGGCAGGTCGCTGATTGGACGCTGGCGATGGACTGAGGCCAGCCAACACTGCCGCCGGTCAGAGCAGAATCGAGGGCTCATTAGCGCCAGCAGTAGACGCGTGCCTCGAGCCCTGGGGGAGCCTCTTTTCCTAAGTCTGTCTGCTGTTCCTCGGCCGTGCGACGCAGAAGAAGCAGATTGCCCACGCACAGGAGTCTTTGGGCGGACATGGACGGGCGAATGAGCACTGCTGTTTGTCTCCAAGACTCCAGTCGATCCTGTTTGCCTATTGTCCACTAAATGGACTTTGTCTTCTTGTCCACTACATCGCTGTCCATTCTGGCAGTGTTCGGTGCACTTCCCCCGTTGACTCATTCACTGTTGCCCGCACCCGCACAGAGACGGGGCAGTTGTGTGGAATAATTCGATTCCGCTGACAGATAGGGAGGGAGTCCACGGCTGCAGGTGAAGAGGCAACAGGCTAAGCACTTCATCTTCTTCGTTTTCTACTACTTTTAGCTGAGCACTACCTGCTGCAATAAATTTACTTAGCGAGGCCAGGAGTACTTGTAGTAGTAGTGGTGGTGGTGAAGCTAACAAGAAGCGAAGTGTACAGGGCAAAGTGCACTTTACTTCTCAACCACTGCCAAACTCGGCTCAACGGCAAAATAAGGCTCGACCCAAGAAGACGGCTGAACAAGAGGCAGAGGTCAGCAACAGATGGAAAAAGAAGAAGAAGAAGAAAAAGTGGAGGTGAGTTGTCGAGGAGATGAGGGGAATACAAAGAAGGAGAAGGAAAGAGAGAACGAGAGAAAGAGAGAGGATCTGCTCTCGCGCCAGTTGCCGAGGGCGGGGCTAGAGAGTTGCTGAGTTGCTGATCGCGGTTGTTGTCTCGCGGCCAGTCAGTTTTGTTTCTACCGCCGAACATGCGAGCACTAGTCGCGCACTAGGCCATTGGCTGCAGCACTCGGACGAACAGCATCTGCTCTTCTGCAGGACAGTTTCGGCACTTCCTCTCTCCCCCCTCTCACTGTCGCATATTGCTCGACGAACAGATGAACCGTCCTCCACAGCGTGGACCAGAACATCTGTGGCACATCCAATTCATCTGGCAAGCGTGTCACTTCTCTTCAAAATGCCAGCAGTGATCTCCAGTGACCGCCAATAATGTCCTCTTTTTCATATCCCTCAACTCATCGACCTGAATAACTGTGTTCTGAATCAATTTTGAATATTATTCAACCCATCTTACAACTCAGCAAATCTGCCCAACCGCACCCTGCATCTTTCGCCTCAAAATGTGTCCGCTGGCAACAAGGCTGTGCCAGACGATTTTCCTGTTGTGCAGTCTGTTTGTTGTATTCCTTCCAGTGGTGCTTGTCAATGCATACAGCAAACGTAAGTTCCTCAGCTTTCGACAGTCATATTTATCCCGTAAAGGCGCGCGCCGTTTTCTTCCTTTTGCTCTTTCCTGCTACTTCCCATTGTGTCTTCCACTTGGACAGTGTTTGCTCGACAAGTCTGTTTGTTTTGCTCTTTCTTCTCCTTACTAAGAAGGAGAATCAAGATTTATGGTTTATACTATCTCTCCGCAGTGGAGGTAGTTTATATGGTGATGATGTTGATGATGCTCATCTACGGCAGTGCGACAGATAATTACTTGGGTATAATATTCAAATAGAGCAGCAAGAGCTCTTGTCATTGCTCCAACAAGCACTTGTCCTATCGACAGAACGTGATAGACGCTCTGTCCTAATCAGTGGAGCAGTATCATCTGCTGCTCACGGCTGCTTAATTGCCCATCACCGAAGCCAATGTCTTTTTATTGGCCACCAAGAAGTTTGTCTACTGACTCTCTCAGTCAATAGCTGATAGAGAGGGAGAGAGAGAGCAAGATTCGCAGAGCCGTCTTGCGCCATCTTCCACTATCAGTGGGACTGCAAACTTATCAGCTAATGCGGAGCGTCCATTGGACCCGCAGACTGTGCACAGTGTCGCCTGTTGCTGCTGCTGCTGTCCGCCAAAGTGGCAACACATGCACACTAGCTCCCCTGCAAACTACCACTGCAAATCTGGATATATTGCTGTTGCTGCCGCTGCAAATCACTTGCGATTGCCATTGTTGTTGTCGCGGGCTTAGCGCAGACCAAGTCCGCACTTATCTTCGACAACCCGTCTTGTAGTGTAGTGTTACACTGTCGCCAGTGGCCCTGCTGTCTTCCGCGGATTGAGTAAAGCAGTGATTTGTGGCCTCCTCTTCTTCCCTGGAAGGGTCATCAAAATTGCCGCTTGCTCTTTCACCGCTCTCTGGCAGCAGGTAATTAAACAGCGCTGACGGAATAAAGCCAGCGCCGATGCTTAGTCATAGCTGGCATATACCTGGCCGACCTCAACTGCTCTTCTCGCCACCTGTTCAAATGGCCCATTCTCTCGCTCTCTCGCTCTCTCGCTCTCGGTGGCTGTCAAAATCACTTATCACCAGAGTGAGTCGATTGTTTGTCTTCTCTCTCTCTCTCTCTCTCTCTCTCTCTCTCTCTCTCTCTCTCTCT
>JAALOO010000161.1_pt1 | contig 57827 bp, 39 predicted proteins | sample 7257641 | NCBI WGS metagenome assembly JAALOO01 (sample SAMN14085613, study PRJNA598686) | mite metagenome | biome: ENVO:01001000; feature: ENVO:01001002; material: ENVO:01001226; isolation source: single female mite from University of Michigan culture on fish food culture... ...
AAGTCCGTTCGCTCGGCTGCCCGACTGCCAAATTGCGGTTCTGAAATTGCAGAGAGTTTTGGCAGCTCTTCTTCTTCCTCTTCCTTTAATGTCGTAAGGTTTTCATTGAGATTAAGAGACTGCGTTTTCTGCCAGAATTTTCTGCGCCTTTGCACTCTTTTTTCAGAGCACCACTAATCCAACTTGCTAAAAGTGTGCACACAGACACACACAAATGCAATCACGCCTAATGGGTAAAAGGAGAAAGAAAGGGAAAACGACGACGGCGATGATGATGAAAAAGTGGTTAGTTTGGCTGCTGCTGTCGTCTTCCAAAAAAGGCCAAAAAATAAGACAGTCAAGTTCCGATCAAGTTCTCAAGCTGAAATTAGAAAAAAGCAAAGCAAGTCGATTGCGTCCTACTATTTCAATTGAATAGTGTTGCCATGCAGTGCTGCTGCTGCTGAGCAATTAAGTCAAAGTGCAAATTTATTTCATTACTTTTCTTTCTCGGGACAAGCAGTTGAAACTTTTGGCAGCCGTTTGACACTATCCAGGCTGCAATTTGCGATTCAAACTGTGAACATGTTAATGAGCAGTTGAACTGGATTTGACTTCTTCAATTTAGTGCTCAACTTTACAATGTTTCACTTTTTACTCTCGTTTTTGTACCAACAAAATCTGTTTCTTTTCACACTAACAGACACTATCTCCTGAGACAGTCAATTTAACTCGGGCGCACTTCAACACACAATCTGTTCTGCTGCCGTACAAAATTGTACCACAATTGTCTGTGTTTTTTTATTAATTTCATCTCTATTGCTAATTTCATTTGGCTAGGCAGACACGAAAAAAATTGGGCTCCAGTGGTCTTTGTCCTGAGTCCTGCTACAACAAAAAAATTTTTTTCTCTACAGTTTCTAAAGCTTTTGAAAACGAGGGAAAAAAGTCTTCACAGACTTGAAGGCTTAGTGAAACAGCAAGAAAAAAGCGGGAGCAGAAGCAGTAGAATGAAATAAAATGAAATGAAATGAAAATAGTCGGCTAATTACTTGACAAATACTCGGGAGATTAGAGGGACTTGGACCAAAAAGAGAGAAAAAGAAAAAATTCCTCTGTTCTCCTTCTCTCTAACAATTTGGTCAAAAGCAGGAAGAGCGAGATTTTTCTCACAATTTCCTCGAGCTCAACAAAATTGATCGTTGTGAAAAAAAGAGAAGAGGACGACGACGACAGGAAAAAAGATAGTAAAATCAACACAGCCGTCTGGTCACACTCACTCACTCACTCACTCACTCTTTTATTGCAGCAGCAGCAGCAGCCTAGAATTGCAAGCTGCTCTCAACACTTTCACAGGCGTCAGATTGACTCGAGTGCCTGGTTGCTGCTGCCAGAAAGAGACGATTTTAGTGTCGATGGCTGTCGTTGGTTGTGGTGCTGCTGCTGGTGATGGCCCAGGCAGTAAAAGCAGTGAAGGCAAATGATTTGCTACCGCTGCTGCTGCTGCTGCTGCTCTCAAACTGGGGAGCACCATTCATTTTCCTTCTTTTTCCTTGTGGGCCTGTATTTCATTCATTCTCTCTCCCTTTCCCGTTGTGAGTTTGGCAGTAGTAGTGTGTGTGTCAGGGATGCGAAATCGGAGTAGCGAGCTGCTGCTGCTTCTCAAAAGTGCCCTCACATTAGCCATTCCGCACTCACCGGTGGCAGTTGGTGGTGGTGGTGGTGGTGCCATTGTTGGTGCAGTGCAGAGCAGCAAAGTTGAGCTACTAAGTTAGTGAGCTCACTCAATGGAAAGTTACCAGCGAGCAGCCCACTCAAAGCGAAGAAGCAGAAGAAGAAGGACTGAAGGACTGTGTATAATCAATTTTGACTTTAATTTAATTTTCTTTCTTTCCTTCTCTTCTCTGTCAGCCTAACAAACAACTGACGACAACAGCGGCAAACAAGGGGAGGAGAAGAACTCTTCAAGATCGGCACAAACAAGCACTGAAAGTGAACGTTCGACGGTGGCAACGTCGGCGGCAGCGACGGCACACGACATTTGACAAACAAGTCTCATTTTTTTCCGTTTCTTCTTATTTTTTTGTCTGCCTCATTTCTCCACTTTTTTTGGTCTACGTTTTCTTCTTTCTGGTCGTCTTGTTCCGTGCCACACTAATCAATCACACGCACACAGTCGATTCTTTTTTTGCTCCGTGTTTTTCCCTTTTCATCTTCATCATCAGTCCTCGCTTGTTCAGTGCAGAGAAGGAGGCCGTTCCTTCTTTCCGCCGCTCTTCACCAAATTGATTATTATTCAGCCAATTTTTCTGTTTTGTTTTGTTCTGTTTTGCTCCTTTTTATTGTCTTGTTTTGCGACGTCCAATCAGCAGTGATTTTTGTTGGCAGCACCAACCAACCAAACCAAAATGATGCCCTACTCGATGCTGCCGCAGCAGCAGCAGCAGCAGACGCAGCCCAAATCAATGTACGACGACGAGGCATCGGCAGTGGTGGATGCAATGCAGCCCATGCCCATGCCAATGTCAACGATGGGCCCTAGCACAACCTGGGCCCCTACTTCAGCTACTATCTATCAGGCATCTCCTAACCATCATCAACAGCAGTACTATCAACCAAACAGCAACAGCAACACCAACACCAACACCAACACCAGCATTCCCACCACCAACCTTCAATCGCATTACCTGTCGAGCAATTTCGGTGGCAATTTTAACAACAGTGGCAGCAATTTCAACGCTACAAATTTTAATTTAGGCCAACTGGGCCTGCTCAGTCCGCACCGGCACGAGGCGCTGGCCAATTACCAGAGCGGCGTGCTCAGTCCGAGCACGCCGCCCGTTTCACGGCAGCGCCGCCACTCAAAGATGCACCTGCGAATTGCCTCTGTCGACCAGCAGGTAAGGGAAAAGTGCACTTCTTTTTTTTTGTTGGTTAGCAAAAAGAAGAGGTATCAAGTGCCTCAAAATAAATAGCAAAGAAGGCACACCTTTTAAATTTTTTGTTAAACACGTACCAACTGTTATTATTTTACCCCTTTAGGCGGAAAGCGGCCACTACAGCAGCTTTCTCGGTGATGGGCCGGCAGTTCAGCCGGCGCCTTGTGCGGCAGTGGTTCAGCCGACCTCATTTGGCAGCCCCGGCAAAAATATCACCACCACCACCACCAGCAACTCATCAGCCGGCGTCAAAAGTGCCACCTCTGCCTCTTCTTCAGCCTCGGGCACAAATAATGCCGCAGTGGTGATACCTGCTGCTGGAACGAGCAAGCCCACCAAGGAGCGCTACCGCATCGTCATTCTCGGCTCCAGCGCCGTGGGAAAGACCGCCATTGTGGAGCAGTTTTTGTACGGTAAGTGAAGGCTGAACATTAGTGCCAAAAAATATTAGTTTTTTGGGCACAAAAAAAATTTGGGCATCTCGATTGAGCAGCAGAAGAAGCAAAAAATCCCGTCAGTTGGTTGGTCGTTTGCTGCTGCTGCCGCTGCTCTGTGATTAATCGCCCATTTGCTTCTTCTTCAGCCTAACTCTCCCGTCGACAAAAAAGAAGTGGGCTTCACTGATTGATTTTTCTCTCGTTTTCTTTCTTTCTCCCATTTTTCTCCCACCTCTTCTTCTTCTTCTTTTCAAGGCTCTTTTCCTGAGACACACTGCTGTACGGTGGAGGAGCTGCACAAGGCAAGTGCACATATAATTTTCTACTTTTCTGCTTTCCTTCCTTTGTACAACTTTCATTTTAGAGTACAAAATGATGATGGTGATGGTGATGGTGATCAGCAGTGTTTGAGTAAAACTAGGCTAAACTAGGATAGTCACTTTTTCTTCTTCTTTGATCTTGGTTTCCTTTTAGTTTTTTGGGTGCTATCATAAGGAAAAGATTAGAGGGACAGTAAAAAGAAAGTAAAAGAAAAGGCACTCACTTTTTTCACTCACATTATTTGGTTGGCTGCTAATCGACATTTCTGATCATTCTTCTTTCTCTTCTTCCTCCTCCTTTTCCCACTTCCTCTTTTCATCCCCTCTTTTTGTTCTCCATTATTCTGCTGCTTTTGCCCAACTTGTACAGGGTGAATATGAAATCGCTGGAGGCCAGGTTTGTGTTCTTTTTCTTCTTCTTTTTCCCTTCTTGACTGAAGTGTTTTGCGTAGGCAGTGCACAGAATGTACAGTGCACTGCCTGCACCTAATTAGCATAACCTTATTCTCCCGCCGCCGCCGCTGCCATTGTTTTGACTAAATTGAATTTGTTAATTAATTCTGACAGGTCGTGCCGTTGGAGATTCTGGATACTTCGGGTAAGTGCTTGGCTTGGCTGCTGCCGTTTTTTCGGCTGTTTCTGCTTTTACTTTTGAAAAGAAAACACTGAAGAGTACAATGAATGTTGAAGAGGGGAAGAGAGAAGGAAAAAGTTGATTACAAAATGAGCTGCTTTTCCGTCATTTTTATTTTTCGTCAAGTGCCACCATAGTTGAAGTGAGTTGGCTGGCTGGCTGGACACAAACGTCAAAAGAGCAGCAGCAGCAGCAGCTCTTGAAAAACAACTCAAGCATTTGGATGGGCAGAACTGCAACAACAATAGCTAGTCCACTTTTTAACTTGATTTTAAACAAACTTTTCCAGTGAAAACTGAGCAGTGAGATTACAGCTCAGCTCAGCTCTGACAGAGCTGGAGACAAAAAAAGCAGGGTTGGGTGCAGGGTAGTTTGACATTGCGTAGTTTGGACTGGCACTTTTGAGGCCATTGTTGTGTTGTCTGCAGCAAGTCCTGTCTTGTCCTGTTCTCTTTTCTCTCTCAATTAGCCAGATGACAATCGACAAGCACCAAAAAGAGAAGGAGAGACAAGAGAGTGAGCACTGTTTGAGATTTGAATTATTTATAGGCAAAAGAATCAGCAGCAGCAGTTGCAACATCAAAAGACCATCTAGAAAATGAATGGATGCCAAAAAAGTCAGAACAACCAAAATCATGCGAACAGGAGAAAAAAGCACATCCTCAACATTCAATGTACTCAGTGGGTTGGCCAGGCCACTGTTGCTATAAATATTTAGTAATTTTGCTCAACATACAAATTAGATTGCACGGTTTTTGCTTCAATGTGATTACAACATTTACCCCCTTTTGTCTTTCTTTCTGCTCTTGAATATTTTTTTTTGCACCAGAGTAGAGGCGAAAATAGAAACAAAAAAATTCAGAGACAGTCAATGTACCAAAAAAGTGAGTCAGTCAGTCAGTCTGCCGCCGACAAAATAAAATGGGAATTTTTTTTTCGCAATCACCCTCGATTACACGGCGGCCGATTCTGTTCTGTGTGAGAGCGAGAAATCATCACAGGCAAATTTGGGGAAGCCAATTTGCATGCCAGGCTGGCCTACTCTCCCACTTTTCTTCCCTATTCACATTCAATTGGCCAAACATTCGATTATGCAAATGGGCGCTCTAGTGCCGCCGCCGCCGCCGATGCTGCTGATGATAATGATGGCGGAGGCGGCGGCAGTTCTAGGGCGCCATTTCTTTTACAGCATCATCAGCAGCAGCAGCAGCAATTTCATCGCCTCTCTTCATCATCAATTTTTTTCTGGTCGTAACCGTTTTCTTTTCTTTTCTTCTTCTTTCTTCTTTTTTTCTCTTCTTGCCTTTTTCATCTGTCTTCATTCTACATTTTTTGTCATCGCCGTTTTTTGTCACCGCCACCACCAACAGGATCATTTACCTTCACCGCAATGCGAAACTTGGCAATTGCCAACGGTAAGTAGGGCTTACTATCATTTTTTATTTTACTTTTCAGTCTCCTCTTACACACCTAAAATAACAGTAGTGGTGCTCATTTTGTTTTTCTACTTTTTTACTTTTTAGTAGTACTCGAGCGGTTTTAGTTTTCAGCTTTTTTTCCTAGAAACTACCGCTTCATTTAGAATTGTATTAAACGTAAAAAATTATTCTTTAAATTGTTCATAAACGATAAAAATAAGTCACATCAGACGGACAATTAATATCCCAGTTGACACGTCCAATTCATTAAGAAGAAGCCTCTCTTCTCGATTAAGAGATCTCTCATTACGACTGCACACTGGACACCAACTAAATACCCTTTATCGAGCACGTTAAATATTTCAGTGGTGGTGGCAATTAAGCAGCAGTGCCTGACTAGTGGCCTAGTGCCCTTCAATATTTTCAGTTGCAAAACTGTGCACACACGCAATGCTGACTAGCAATTTGACACTGCTAACAGTTGCTGCTGCTGCTGCTACTTCAGATGCGGAAAGCCAGTGTTCCTCTCTCTCTCTCACTTTTTTTGCTGCTGCCCTGCTCTGAATTATTAATTGGTAAGCTTTGGGCGTCAGCCAGCTTTGGTGAATTACCGCACCACCGCCACCATTCCAATTTATCAGCAGTTGTACCGTACAGTACTGTACAGCAGAACTGTACAGGAAAGTGGAATACAATCGATAATGTCCTCTTAGTGCACAGTGCCCATTCCGTTTGTGTGCGCCCGATTCTCTCTCTCACACTTATTCTCTTATTCTACTTTCTTCTTGATTCTCCTTCCTCTGCCCCGTCGCCGGCAGTCGTGTCTCTATTAATTATAGCCGAGTGAGGACTCTAATGGCGACACTAATTGGATGCACAAATTAGCTTCATTTGAAGGAAAAGTAGGAAAAGTAGAAGCAGAACTAGGCAGAAGCTGAATTGGCTACACAATCAACTTCAGTGCTCGCCTTGTCTTCTTCTTCTTCTTCTTCATTTTCTTCATTTTTTATTCTATTGTGCTCACTTTAGTAGTCTTTATTTCCTTTCGGTGCTTTGTTTTTTCCTTTTTTTCTCCCCGTCTTTTCCACCCAGTGCACTTATTTGGGTTTCTGGTGCAGACAGCAGCAGCAGGCAGCAGTAAACACTTCACATCACTTCACCCTCGATGTTCTAATTAATGCAAATGCCCTAAATGAAAAAAAGAAAAAAAGAAACCGATTTCCTCTCAAGCTGAAAGCTTACCATAAGCAAAAATAGTACCCAAACATCTATTTTTCTAAAATCTACATTCAATTTTAATTCTTTTTCACAGGAGACGCCTTTGCCCTCGTCTACTCCATCGACTCGCCGGAAAGTTGGGAGGAGGTGAAAACAATTCGAGAGTTAATTCTTCAGCTGAAGGGTTCCGATCCGTCGCCGCCGCCCATCGTTGTAGTGGGAAACAAGGCCGATCTGCCTGAAGAGCGGCGCCAGGTGAAGCTGGAGGTAGCGGAGTGCGAGTGCATCGACTGGGAGAGCGGCTTCGTGGAGTGCTCCGCGAAGAACAACAAGAACATCATCAACATCTTCAGCTGCATGCTGATACAGGCTCGGCTGAAGGGCTCGCTCAACGTTGACTCGATCATAGGTAAAATAAATTAAATTAAGTGGAGTTTTTAAGTTGCTTTTCTAATGATTTTTTGTCCGCTTTTTAATTTAGCCTCAAACTCCGCCCGGCACATCGGCTACCGGGACCCGGCCTCCCGGGCCCAACGACGCCGCTCCAGTCTGCCCATCTCTGAGCTCTTTCACCGATCCTCTCGAAGTGATCGAAGTGATCGAGGTGGAGGTGGAGGTGGAGGTGGAGGTCTGGAAGGTATTAATCGCATCGCCGATCCGCGCACCAGTGGCACCTTTCGCAAGCGCAACAGCTGCACGCCTTCGTAGAGCACATACATTTCGAGAAAGAAAGTTCCTTTTTAGCGACTTTACCCGTACACAAACTTCTAAAAACTTCGCATTGTAAAGCGTAGTAGCAGAAAATCACAGAAATTACAGGCAAAAATCATCAGACACCAAAACGGATTAGCCAGGCATTTTCCACCAAAACAAAAATCATCCTGTGTAGCCCTCTAAAACCACTAAGCACTTCCACCAATCACTAACACACCTAAACACACATAAATACGTCAGCGCACAAATGTTACCCCGAAAAAAATAAACACGCAACAAAGTACCACCGTCGCAGCACCTTCAATTGGTGCGACGGCAAGCAAAATTAAATGAATTGAGAGTGGGAACAGCGAGATGGCGCACAAGGTGCAAAGATCATCGGCGAAATATGAAGGCATTTGCTTTTGATGCTGCTGCTGGTGCACTGCTCAACAGCAGTGTCAAGTGTCGGTGCTGCTGCTGCTGATGATGAGAACAGCACAGTGGACAGGACAGGCTTGCTTACGCCCAGGCACACACTTTGCTGCTTTGGAAAAAGAGAGTTCAACGGTCGATCAGCGGCAGTCAGCTTCTCAATTGCAATCATCTCCCTCTCTCCCTCTCTCTTTTGCTTTGCATTTCCTTCTCTGCATCTTCTCTTCGATTGCAACTGCAACAGCAGCATTCGCCATGTCACCCATTTCCGCTGGTGGTGGTGGTGGTAGCACACTGCGGCATTCATTGACAATCTGTCACAGTGGGCACAACCACTGGCACCACCACCAACTTGCTTAAACACAGGATTGGAGTCTCTCTGTTTCTGTCTGCCTCTTATTGCTGAAGACTTGTTGAACAAGAAGGAAAAAGGAAAGAAAAACCCAAAACCCATTCTACTTTCTCAGAGAGACATTGTCTCTGAGAAAGTATTGCCCAAACTGACGCTGGTCAGTTCTCCAACTGTCATTGTGCTAATCATCAGCAGTACTAGACACACTACTTTACTCGCTGAGTACTACTTTTAGCAAAGAAAAGAAAACTCAAAGATTTTCTCAGCTAGCCTCCATCTATCTGTCTGCCACTCTCTGACTATGTCCACACCGGAAAGTGCCCGTTTGTGTGCACAGTGTGTGCACAACTCAGCTCTGCTCAACTTTACTGTGCAGGAGTGACATTCCATCGTCGCACAGACAGACAGTCAACCAAACAGACAGCCACTGAGAGCCAAAGAGAGATATATTCAGGTGCTGACCTCGTCGTCGGCGGCGGCCGCTGCGAGCCGTTGCCACGAAACGGTTCGATGGTGGTCGTATATTCAGTGCTGGCGCCGTCGGCGAGACGCCTTTGGCAGCAACAGCAGCAGCAGCAGCAGCCGTGGTTGTTAGTTATTTACCTGTTGAGGCGGTGAAGGAGAGAGAGAGAGAGGTATGCCTGGCATCTCAACCACGCAACGGCGGCGGCAACGATCACACACAATGGCGGCCATGCCGTGGTCAAGCAGACGCCGAGGCTAACGAAGAAGAAGAAAAAGAGGAGGAAGAAGGGGAAGAAGAAGGTGCCTGCTGCTGTCTAGTGCAATCAGAGACTGGAGAAAAAGAAGAAGAAGAGGAGAAGCCGTCGACCTGTCTTTTCCTCTCTCTCTTTAGTTCCTCTTATGCAAGATTGACTGAAGTGAACGGTGTTTCGTGCTGCAACCTTTCCACTACCGCCGTGTGCCCTAAAAATAGGCACACACACACACTAGCAAATTGTTCGCCTGCTAACTCAGTCATGCAGGCAATCACACAGTCAGGCAGGCATTCAGACATAGTCAGACGGTGAATAACGTTGTCTGTGTCAGCTTCAGCCTCAGCTTCAATAAGGTCACCAAAGGAGGGAGGAAAGGAAAAAGGCTCTAACGGCTATTTTCTTTGAAGAAGAAGAAGGGGAAAATTGTCAGAAGTGTGCGAAGAATGTGCCCCTCTTTTTTTCCCGTCCAAGTGTGCCCGCCACCACTGCTGCTTGAGCTGATTTTCGAATTTTTTCGATTGATTGGAGGTGCTCTTGCAACTGCTGGTACTCTGCCTGCCTGTGCACACCTTCACATTTCTGACCTCTCTCTGATCAGACTTTACTCACTGAATATTTTGATTGAGCAATGGCATTGGAGAGTGGGTGTCGGTCTACTTTGGAAAAAGGCAGTAAAAATTCAGAGAGTTTGAGCTCCAAGCTCCAGGCTCCAAACTTCAACAGCTTCAAAAACTGCAGTTCAGTCCCACTCGAATCGGAAGTGGAAGAAGTGCACTGCTGAGCGATCTGAGCAATAGCAAGAAAAATAGCTAAAGAGCTGAGCTGTCGGCAACTACAAAAGTAAGGCGAATTGCTGCTGCTGCTGTATCTTTGTAGGCTGGGGCAGCAGCAGCAAGAGCAGCAGCAAAAGGCACTTGCCAATTTCGTGAATGAAGCGCTGGCTCTAACTCCTGGCTGGCTGGCTAAAGATACTACAACTATTACTATTTACTACTAGTAAAGCAAAGCAAAGAGGATTTCCATTGCGTACTTTGAACAACCACCATCGCCGCCACAACTACTGCAGGGCATGCCTTTTTAAGTAACACACTGCAAAGTTGCTGTAAAAGCTGCTGCTGCTGCTGCACTCGATTACATCGAAAACGGCCATCTACACACACACACTCACTCACTCACTCACTTCCGACTGACTTTTTGAAGCTGTCTGAAGCTAGCTAACTAACTAACTAGCTGACACTCTCTTTGGGGCACTGTCGGCGGATCGATTAGCATTACCACGTCCTCCTCCTCTTTTGTGGTCTCGACATCGTCGCCGCCGACGCTAATCAGAGCGAGTTGTACTACTTTTTTGTTCGGTAGAAAGCACAGAGACAGAACAGGACACAAAGGAGGAAAGAAAAGAGGGGAAACTACTGCCGATGCTGCTGCTGCTGTTGTATCATGGCCACAGTCACCACCAGCACTGCTGTACAGACCACTAAAACTGTACATCAGAACATCATCACCACCACCACCACCATCACCATCATCATCATGGGAACACTACTGCCGTACACAAAGTGAACATGACTGACATGAGCCTGACTGACTGACTGACTGTGAGTGAGTGAGTGGCAGTGTTTGTGTCACTGCTTCGGCGACGGCGGTGGCGGCGGTGCCCTACTTTCTCGATGCCCACATTTTGTTGTTTGTGTTTTCTATCCTGGTGGTGCTGATGGTGACAGCATAAATAAATGCCTGGTACTAGTTAATGTTGGTTGGCGGATGTCCGACTCTTGAAGCTGAAGAGCTGCTGAAGAAGTACCAACCAACCAGCAAAAAGTTGGGCTTCGAAAAAATGGAGGATCACATGAGTCAATCAGCAGCAGCAGCAGCCAGCACAGTGGACCTTGAGCCAGCAGTGGTGCCACCACCACCACCATTTCCATTTCCATCGCCATTGCCATTTCCACCGTCGTACAATCCTCCAACCAAAATTGTACAGTTCGAACTTCGAAGTGCCACGGGGGGGCCGTTCATTGATGTGGTGATGCCATGGCCAGACGGCTAGAGAAAATGCGCACCACTGTCGCCAGCAAAAGCAGAGAGTGAGAAGCAGAGAGAGTTTGTACAGCTATCCTGTGAGTACTTCTGTGCTGTGGTGATGGTGATGATGCTCGAGGAGGGGAAAGGAGTCGACGAAGAAGAGGAGGAGGAGGAAAAAGAGGTAACTTTTACTACGCATCAGTCGTCGAGATGTGCCTCTGTGTGGTCTCTGCTGCTGGTGATGATGATGATGCTTCCAAAAAGAGTACCATTTAAAGCCACCATTTTGAGCTTCTCTTCCTCCTTTGGGTCGGTTACTTTCGTTTGGGTCGATGGGTCGGGATGGGTCGGGTCGAGATGGGATGGGATGGGATGGGTCGGGATGCCCCACAAAACACCACGACCACGAACATCAGCACAAATGCTCACATCATCGTCATCACCGTCATCACCGACTGCTTTGGGTGCACCACGTCAGCAGAAACTCAGCTCAGCTCCACTCGAACTTTTCCTGCTCATTTGACTACACGTTGTCTATTTTTAATCCTTCTGCAGCCTCAACCCATTTTGTTTGCTTCATGACCTCCAGTGTCTAGCCAGCCAGCCACCAGTTTGGGGTGATCGATAGCGTCTGAGATCTCTTTGTCGCCTCCCGACACACAGGTAGGTGATCACCCCCGTCCCTCTGTCTTTTTCCTCTCTGCAACTTTTATCTCCCACCTCTCTTTTTATCCTCGTTTGTTATTCAAACAGGAGCTATTTTCAGTCAATCACCTTCTTCTTCCTTTTGATCCACTTTTAGACCTCCAACTTGGACTGGTTCGGACTTATCACTTCAGCAGCAAGAACACCTTGAACAAAATGAAGCTCTCTTTGCTCCATCGAGCTTCAAAAACAAGCTAAACAAAACTTCTCTCTGAACTCAAACACAGTCTGCGTTTGCTGATAAGGGCCAAAAATACACTTTGGGTAAGTGACTTCAAAAATCTAAATACTGAATATTTTCAAAAATCGTTTCACTTGAACAAAAGAAGAGGAGGGGGGGGGGGGGTATGAGCAGTAGGTATGACCTGCAATGACGAATAATAATGTAAGGAAATACCAGAGCACAAAAGGCTCTTTACCGGTGAATATTTTCTGTGAACTGGCGTGTCTCGACCGGTTCACCACCACCACCACCACCAGCACTGCCACTTACTTGGCTTACAACTAACCCTCTTTCTTCCTCCTCCTCCTCTTCACTCTTTTGTTTTCTCGGGTGGAACTAATGGTGGTGCTGCTGGTGCTGGTGGCGGTGCACTACTGTCGTTAATGATGATGATGATGATGAGCCGCTGCCGCTGCCGCTGCCGCCGCCGGTGTGCACTGTTACCTGTTGCCTGACTGCTATTTTGTTGTGTTGGCCTTTGAACAAACGAGGAGGAGGAGGAGGAGGAGGAGGAGGAAGACTACTTTAGCCCTCTATTTAATTGAGGACGAGCAGACAAAGCGAGCCAACCGGCAGCAGCAAAATTGCAATTTTTGCCGCTGCAGCTGCTGTTGCAGCAACCTGAAGCAGCAGACTGCCTATCGACCAAAATCAGCATCGATCGTCGTTGTTGAGCTCGTTCTTAGGCTTCTGAAATGTTAGTGTGTTCTTTTTGGAGTTATCTAATCTTAGCTTTTATGTGTTCAGAAACTTTTTAGGCAAGTTGAGGTCAACCGAGTGAGAAGAGCAGTGCGCGCAACAGGCGTCCAAGTTCTTGTTAACCAAAAAATTCCTCATAATTAATTTATATATATATTCATTAGGCGCAAAGGCAGAACCAGAAAGCTTTTCTACTGCTACTACTTCTACCACCATTATGAACTTTCTGCACTGAACTCTATTCTCTCTTCTTTCTTTCCTTCCTTCTCTTTGCAACCAGTCGTTAAATCTCTCGCTTAATCGTCCAGTGTGCACCAGCAGCAGCATTCGCTGTTGCTGCTGCTGAAGTTGCTGAAGTTGCCGGCATTTTCAGACGCCGGCTAACATTGAGGAACTGCTGCTGCTGTAGTGCTATTACTAGCTTCGGCTGCTGTTGCTGTTGCAGGAAAGGAGGGAGGAAAACAGTGGCGGCGGGCACTGCAGACACCGAAAGAAAAAGAAGAGAGAGAGAGAGACAACCACAAGTGAATTGACAGTGTGGACTGAATTGAGAGTGCAGTGCACCACTGTGTGTCTTCGGTCGCTGGTGTTCTGCGCGCCTGTCTTGGCGCTTGGTTGCACACACACACTCGCAGCTTTGCCGTGGATCCAATTGCTTTCTGCCAAAGCAGCAGCAGCAGTATCCACAGCTATCTTTGACCTCTGACCTCGCTAGCTCTCATAAAGTTCTTTCCCCTACTTCTTTTTTCTTGCCCCCATTCCTCCTCTCCTCCATTTGCCTTTGCAGCAGTGGCGGCACCAGCAATGCTGCATTCATTTCTACTTCTCTCTCTCTCTCTCTCTCTCTCTCTCTCTCTCTCTCTCTCTCACGATCAGCTTTTGCACACATACACTGACACACAGTTCATCGACCAGCTCCTTCTGAGCTCCTGCTGCTGCTGCTGCTGCAGTCTAACTCTCTGGTAAGCACTACCACTGCCACCACCGCCATCAAGTGCCGGCACTCTCTTTCTTTTACTGTGCACTGGCACCACCACCAGCAATCGCTTGCTTGCTCTCTTGTCTACAATGTTTCACTCTGTAGCAAACTCTACTACCAAACACAGACAGACAGACAGAAGGACAGACGGAGACAAACCAAACCAGGCTGCTGGTGGTGGTGGTGGTGGTGGTGAAGACTGACTGCCTGCCCTCTCTCTCGTTCTTTGGCTGCTGCGGCACAATCATCAGAGTGCCGGCACTTCTTCTTCTTCTTGGTCTTCGTCTTCTTCGCCGGCGTCGTCGTGGCCAGAGCTCAGCTCAGCTCAGTTCAGTCTTTCAGATTAGCCTTTCTTGGTTTTCAGATCGCCCCGACTGAGATGCCACAGTGAGACAGTCAGTCCATCAAACGGCAGCGATGATCATCCGCAGATTGATGAGAGCATCGAAGAGTGAGCGGAGGGGCCTCAGAAGAAAAAGAAAAAGATGATGATAATGTACAACAACAACGACAGCTGCAACAGATCTTCGACAGTGTGGCTGACCACCACCACCACCACCACCGCCGCTGATCATCGAGGACTTTGGAGCAGCCGTTGCTGTCACAACAACAAATCATTCATTCATTCACAACTTTAACTCAGCACATCCCGGACTGCTTAGTGGTAAGTTACTGCTGCAACTTTTACCTTTTCACTCTCTTGCATTGCTAGTGTGTTTAGTTTGTAAGTTGCTGTTAGTCAGGTTTAGGAATTTGTTTATCGTGCCAGTGTACGTTCACTTCCGCTTACCTATCAAGCACGCAATCATTTGCAACAAAAAAACAAAAATCTTGCACCTCGTTCTGCTGGAACTTTACCACTAGCATCATCCTCATTCACGGCGATTAATCTCAGTCACATCTTCTCTGCTGCTGCTGCTGTTGGTGACGATCATCACCAGCATCAGCATCAGCACGATCACTTTGCCAACACAGAGCGCCTAACCATATCTTCTGGTGTCGTCTGGTCTGGCCTGGCCTGGCCTGGCCTGGTCGCCGGAGTACTTCTGACGCACGTGTGTGACTGTACTTCGTTTCACTCGTAACGTTGCCTTTTAAACGTCGCTTTAAAGGGCTACTGCTATCTCCCTCCCCACTATTTTCTATTCTCAGAACTGCTACAGTGAGCGAGAGATCATCGAGTGCGCACCGTTTAAAAGGCGCCCGGCGTCATCGCTGATGCTGCTGCTGCTGCTGCTGCTGGTGCTTCTGCTGGCGTCAGACGACGTCTCCTCAGCGTCGACTTCGGCGGCGTCGTCGGCGACGATAATTGCCCTCGCCGATAGTCGTCGACGACCGGCGCCACACCTGTGCTGCTGCCAATATAAAATGCCTTCTTTTTCTTTTTCTTATTTTGGTTGCTGTGCACACTTTTTGCCCCCTCCTCCTCCTCTTCTCCTTCTCTTTCTCTGGCAGCAATCACTGACCAGACCACTGTGTAGACTCAGACTCAGACAACGAGTGCAACAATTGGCAGCAGCAGCAGCCGCCAAAAATTACTACGACTACTTTGGTTGCCGATGCTGATGCCTATACCGATGTTGCTGCTGCTGTCGTCATGACAAGGGAGCAGGTTGGTTGCTCGAGCAAAACTTTTGCTGAGGCTACTCGGTGAGAAACCCAAAGTAGTTTTGTGGTTGCTGCTGTTGGCACTCTCTTCAGACAGACAGACAGACATCATTTCTTTGAGGATTTAAAGCCAGACAGAGCAAAAAAGAGGGAGCCAGACAGACGGCGGTGGTGGTGGATGTGCAATGTGCGGAATGTGTCATTAGGAACGCAATGGTCGCTGCTGCTGCTGCTGCTGCGGTTTTCCTCCTTCTTCCATCCTTTTCTCCTGAACAAAGTACAAAGTATTACATACACACTGAAGACACACACGGTTAATCGGTTATCGAACTCGAAGCAGCAGCAGCAGACTTTTCAGGCGGCAGCAGCAACAGTTTGAGGTTGGGCGTCTGTTTCAGTCTGCCTCTGTGTTTGTTTGTCTCTGTCTCACTGTCTGCCGGCACTCTTTCTTCAGGACTACTACTACTACTTTAGATATCTGCAGGCAAAACGAGCGGCTGCCTCTGCTTTTAGCCTCCGTAGTTCCGTTGGCCCCAATTACCACCCGTTCATTCATTTCATTTCATTTGCCGCCGCTGCCGTCGTTTTTGCCCTTTGCTCACTCGCTCACTCGCACGCTCATTCAGTGCTTTGGCATTCATTGGCAAAGAGTGCTGCTGCAGTTGCAGTTGCAGATGTTGCTGCTATCTCTGCAGTTAGTAAGTTAGTTGCCTGCAATGGAAAGCACAGCTCTCCTCGAGTGCCCCCCCCCTCTCCAGCCTCGTATCTAGGCGCCAAGGATGAGAGTGCACTTCTTCCTCTTCTTTTTTCCTCTTCTTTTCCTCTTCTTTTTCTTCTCCTGGCGCCGACATCCGACTGTCTACATCAGCCGGAGCAGCAGCAGTGTCATATCGTGTCAACCTCCGTGCCGCCGCTGATGTAGTGTGCTGGTGGTGCTGCTGGTGCATTAGATTGCCGCCGCCGCCGCCGCCAGTGCTCTCTTTCTCAGGCGCTGCTGCTCAGATTGAGTGCCTCGATGACTGAGAGATCATGATGCTGACTGAGAGTCCATCACCACCACCACCACCAGCGCCAGTGCCAGTGCCAGAGTCCACACCACACTAAAGTCTGTGTGTGTGCTAAGGAAAGGAAAGCACTGCACAAACACGGACACAAACATCACTGCATCAACATAGATGAGCAGCAGCACTTCTTCTTGGCGCCAGTAAATTTAAGCCGAGGAATTTGTCTCCTCTTCTTCTTCTTCTTTCCCTTCTGCTGCTGCTGCTCGGGAGGTCAAACTTCTTCTGCGGTGACTGCTGCCACCAGCACCAGCACCGTCGTTGTCAATGACCTTTGCCGGGTAGGAAAGGAAGGAAAGAGGAAAGAGATGCTGTGCCGTCACTCAACATCAGCAGCCGAAGAAGAAGAGGAGAGTTGACCCGGTTGAGTGCTTGCCGCCGAAGTCGGCATCCGATCTTTCTTTCTCTTGAAGGGAGAGCAGTGCTCCCGTTGCCGCAGTGACCCAAACTCTGCAGTGCACGGGGCTTGTTAAAATTAAAATTCCTAGTCTTGAATCTCCCCCCTTGCCTACCGAAAAGTGCATTTTTCTCAGATGCACTGCATTTGTTGCATTGCTCCTCTCGTTTCCGGCCTCAAAGATAACGGAGGATAGTGCAGTGCAGTGCAGCAGTGTATCCCTTCCTCCCTCCACTTCTTTTGCATCCATTCACCCCCGACATTGGCTGGTGGTGGTGGACTCTTTCTCATTCATAACAACTCTGATGAGCAGGATTTTGCTGCTGCAACTTTACTGTTGCAATGCAGCACATCAGCAGCAAACTGCACTCATTCATTCATTCATTCATTCATTCATCAAAAGAGGCCAAGCTGGAAAGGGGGGCACAGGGCTTTAGCTGTTCAGTGCAGTTGTGTGTTCATCTTATGAGCGGCAGCGGCAGCCATTCCACCACCACCACCAACTCCGACGTCAGGTTTGGTGGTGGTGGAAAAGTAGCAGTCAAACAGAGTGCCGCTCGCCGATTTTGCCGGCGGGCCCGGCGCCTGTGAACTGCTCTTCAACTGTGCTGTGCTGTCAGTCAGACGGGAGCAATCTTCAGCAGTTGAACTATCTAGTTCGCCTCCTTTTTCGCCTTCCTCCCTCGAACTAAACTCAGTGCGGGAAGAAGAGAGAGAGAGGGCTATTTTTGTGAACGAAAATGGGGATCACACACTGTGTGTGTTGAGTGAGTGCTGGTGCTGGTGGTGGTGGTGGTGGTGGTACCACTACGACCATCATCAAGGGAAGAAGAAGAGAAGAGGGGGACAACGGTGCCAGTGTCTGCTCAGTTCAGCTCTTTCTGTGTGTTGAAGAGAGAGACAAAACAGGAAACGAGTGAGTGCTTGGAGCGATGGCAGTGGTGGACACTGGCTGTGGGTAGAGCAACATTGCTTAGCGTCAATGTCTTTCTTTGGTAGTACAAACAATTCGGAGCATTGCTCGAGCATTGCTTCGAACTGTTTGTACTGCCAAGGAAAGACATTGAAAAAAAATTGTCGACAATGTTGCTCCTATTGCCAAAGGTACGGACAGTTTTTCGTACCTTTGGCAATAGGAGCAACGATTTGACCGTTCTGGCTGTCGTACCTTTGGCAATAGGAGCAACGATTTGACCGTTCTGGCTGTCTTATCTTTGGCAATAGAAGCATCGTTTCTGCCTGTCTAACTCAAATGCATAGAAGCAACATTGACGCCAAGCAATGTTGCTCTTCCCACAGCCACTGGCGGCCAGGCACTCAGGGCAGGCAGGCAGCCACTCACCGGAATGCGAATGGCATTTGGCACGGCATCTTTCTCTCTCTCTCTTTTTTTTCTGTTGAGAGAAATAGAGGCACTGACCGAGCCAGTTACCTCGACGACGCCGTCGACGATCATAACGAGTTGATCGTCGGCGGCGGCCACCGACGCCTAGCCCACCTTGTTCAATTGAAGAGAGAGAAAGAGAAAGAGGCACCACCACTTGTTTGTACTTCGATGAAGGCAGCAGAATAAAAGTTTCTGTCTGGCTGACTGAAGAGAGCAGGTAGCTGCTGTCTTCATTGTCCCGTTTGCTGTCTGCTGCTGCTGATTTTGATGGCGTCTGGTGAACTGAGAGAGAAAATGAGAGAAAATGAGCAAGAGAGAGAGAGAGAGAGAGAGAGGGCTGTGCCTGTCTGGAAGTGCCAGTGCCCGCTTCAACTCCAAGTCGTCGAAGCACTCGTCGGGAGCTCAGTTGTTCACTCTTCGAGTGCACTTGCCGGCGAGCAGACGTCGTCCTTTTCTTCTTCTTTTTCTTCACTGAACACTGAGCATGCCGGTTTTAAAAGTCCACCAGCGCTCTTTAAAACTTGAATGAATGAATGAGACTTTTTTACCTACGTTCGTTACTACACTCTTGTTCGCTTCGCTGTTCAACCACCCTTCGATCACCACCAGCTCACAACTCTTCTCACAATTCTTCTCCTTTTCAACTTTTCAGCTCTCTCTTTTGGAACAACACTTTCTTCCACTTTACTGCTTCCATTTGCTGCTGGGTCCTGAGCACACAGACACATCAGCTGAAAGCAAGCAACCAAGCACAAAAGTTTGCACTGATCTAAAAATACCAGATTGACAGCAGCAGCAGCAACTCGTGCTGCTACGACAACTTTGCTCGCCGGCAATAATTCTCCCTCCTCCTCTTCCTCCTCTACTGAAACCGAAAGAGACAATCTCTTTCAGTCTCAGTCCCTTTTGACTGCTAACAACAACAATTGGGTAAGTCTCTTCCTAAAATTAGAGCCGCTCTCTTTGGTAGTAGTGGCGGCAACAAAGTGGCAACAGGCACTTCTTCTACTCTGTCTGTGTGATTCTTTCCTCACTCGTTGCTTGCTTTTATTCCTGTCACTGTTATTGCTGTTGCTGCAATACAGACTATTCTGTCTGTTCGTTGACACAGCAGCAGCAGCAGTCATGGCTGAAATTTTATTTTCAGCCGCAAACTTTTGCTCTGAGGAATTTGCCAGCCATCAAGCACATCCGTTGCCGGTGCCCCCACGTGATTCTAATGTCACTGCTCTTTCTTATGAGTTTCATCTGCTTACCATTCATCTTTCACCATTAATTTTACCCTCCCTCTCTTTATATTTTTCATGCCCTTCCCTCCCCTCTGTCGCATACCTCACCGGGACACTTTTGGTGAACCCTCCTCGCTCACTCAAGAGAGGAAAAATCTTGTGCGCACACGTTGCCCTGAGAGATGAGCATCATCGGCAGCAGCAGTGGCACTCTTGAGATGCACTCTGACACTGAGGTTAACCTCTGCTCTCTCTCTCTCTCTCTCTCTCTCTCTCTCTCTCTCTCTCTCTCTCCTCAGCAAAGTTAACCTTTGCCTCGACCTTTGCCTTGGCTGAGCGATCGGCGACGGTGGTGGTGTGAACGAACCCTGATGCCGCTTGCCTTTTTTCTGTTCGATGCCGGCGATGAAGTGCACTTCTCGGTTGCTGCTGCTGCTGCTGCTGCACTACCAGGACAACTGGTGGCGCCCGGCAATGCTGCTGCTTCTTCTGATCAGGGATTCCTCTTCAAACTCTGTCTGCAGTCTCAAACTCGTCTATCTCGGGCCTGTCAGGGGGAAGGGGAATACGAGAAGAAGAAAAAGTGATCAGATGATCTTACCTGCCAGTGCTTCTTTTTCTTCTTCTTTTCCCCTCTTTTTCTTCTTTTCTCTCACTTTAATGCCCGGCAAAAGTTCAGCAGCAGCACACATTCCACAAAGCTGTGGCTCCCATGCTCGGAGGGAGGAGGGAGAAACGATGGTAGTGGGGGCACCGCTGGTTTTGATTTTGTTCGGCGACGGCTGAGCAGGCACTGGCATCTCTCTCCTTCTTCTGCTTCGAAGGGTAGATTAGCCATCCATTGAGTTGGCCATCCATTCCTTCAACTCACTTCATCCCACTTTGAGCTCTCAGCTCTCAGCTCCCAGCTCAGCTCATCGGCACTTAGCACAGTGCACAGTGCCCACTGCACAGGCAGCACCGACTGCTATCTGGCACGTTATGCGGCGCTATTTAGATAAGATAGAGCAGCAGCAGCAGCAGCCACTACCATTCCCTCCTGCTTTTGCAGGATAGCAGGCAGGCAGGCACTGAATACACATTGAGCAGGAGAACACTCTTGTGCAGTGTAGCACTGGAAGACCTGCGCCGCCGTCGCCGATGACGGCAAAGCTGCTGCACCGTCGCCGTCGCCGTCATCGCAGGCATTTAAAAAACTTGTTGCGCCTGTGTGTGAGTTGTGCCCTTTAAATCTGGCACTTTTTTGCAGCTGAGCACTCTGCAGCAAAAAGAGCGGTAATGCAATGACATAATAATCACATTCAATTACCAGAAGGAGTTGTAGGTGTGTGTTGTGCTGCTGTTGTTAAATTTTGTGAAAATTCGATGAACTGATCTTCAACAGGTCTTTTTCTTTTTTAGGCTGAGGGTTTTTTTGGTGGTGGCCCTTGGTGGTGAACTTCACCACCACCACCAAAAAGAGCAGCAGCCTGCTGCCTTACCACTGCTTCCTTCTCTCTCTTTCCACCAATCATTGAACGTAGATGGTTCTGACGAGTGCTGCCGCAGCCGTCGCCGCCGCTGCTCTGCTGTTCAGAAAAAGGGGCGCTGGCAAAGGAGACCACTGCTGCTCCTGCTCCTGCTCCTGCTTTTTCAGCTTCAGCTCCATCACCATCCTCACCATCCTCTCCGTTTGCCTTTTCCATTGCGCCGACTCGAGGTACAGAGGCATAAGAGATGATGGCGGTGGTGGTGGTGGTGGTCGTGGTAGTGGCCGCCATCGGATCGCTCTTTAACACAACTGTGCGACTGCCAATGCAACAGCTGCCTGAGCACACACACACACTCGTTGCGCAGCGCACACTAGCACATTGCACTGGCGCTCGCCGCAGTGCCGCAAGTGCCTGTGCCGCCAGTGTCCACCAAAGATTCTCTCTCCCTTGCCTGTTCTCATGCTCGCAAGTTTGCTGACACTGACTATGCTCTGTGACTCGATCCAAACAGCTCTTGAACGCCCCGCAAACCGAGCCTCAACTCTGAATGAAGATCCTCGTGACTGCTGGTCACAGCGCAGTGTGTGTGGTGCCCCAACTAGTGCTAGTGCAGCAGTGAATGGAGCTCAACTTTGTTCGTCATCATCTTTCCGTCCCTCTCTTGCTTTAAACGTTGTCCTCTCTTCTTCCTCTCTCTCTCTCTCCTGTTAGATTGGCCTTTCCGCTCGCCAGTGCAGCTCATGTGAGTGCACTTTGGCAGTGCACTCTGTGCACCACCACCACCAGGCACATTGCCATGCTGTCGCAGCAGCAACCTCAAAGCAGCAGCACATCTGTCGGCCCAGATCCTGTGCAAGCCAACAAAATGCTCAAAAGATCTGAAGTCCAGCAACCCCCGTAGGTAAGTACCTAGAAATTTTTGGTTTTTATCCCTTTTATATGCCACATTTTTATTTTGTGTTTTACCACATGCTTGCACCGATTTGTATTTGTTTGTTTGTTTGTCTATAGAGCAGTATTTTGTTTGTCCAAGTAGAGTCCAAAAAAAAGGTTGGGTTTTTTGGGGTCGATAACCGTAAAGGCCATTTGTCGGGAAGGGTTTAGGGGACCAGGGATAAAAGCCGGGTGATAAAAGCAAAGGGCCACGACCAAATGACACTCGTCCAATGTTTCAAACTTCCAAAAGTTTTTAGAAGTTTACCGCCTCATAAAGAGCTTCTTGGCGAGCCGCTGCTTCGGCGTTGCCTGACCCTTCTTGAACTTTTTCGCCTTCTCTGCCTGAGCCGCCTGCTGCTCGGCGGAAGCGGAAGTGGACGATGTCTGGTGCTGCAGCTGGTGATGATGATGCTCAGACGATTGCTGTCTGACATCTGCGCCAGTCAAAGATGGTCTGCTTGCACCGGAAGTGCTCGGCTGATGGTGATGTCCACTTGTTGAAGCTGTTCCACCACCACCACCAGTCGGTACTTTAACCACCAACTTCGGTTTGGCCTTCTTCTTTTTCGACTTTCTGTTGGCCTCCTCGGCAAAGCCAAGGTCTCCCGCACCGGTGGCGGTGGTGGAACTTCCCGGCTGCCACATCTTATCAGTTCGAAGTGCCTCTCGATTTTCCTCCTCATCGGGCGGATCGTCCTCGAGGTAAACGTAGGTCTCGTCCTCCCGACGAACTCCTTTGCTACCTCGACCTCCACCTCCTTGATCTCCACTGCTCGACTTCCGCTTCTTCTTTTTGCTTGATTTACCGCTTCCCCCGGATTTGCTGTCAATCAGCAGAAACTCCTGATCATTCGCTTCAGTGTTCAGGTCGTACGGGTCGTCGAGTGATCCTGCAGAGAAGAGGAGGAGAAAAAGAGGTTAGAGCTTTGAGTGCTCACTGCCAAACTTAGACTTCTGAAGCTGAGGCGGAAATTCCAATTAAGGCTGCTGCTCCTTCTGCTGCTCAACTTTCACCCCACGCATTAGCTGAATATGGCGCTACAGTTCATCCTACTCACTAGCTCAATCCCATCCCACTTACTTCGAATTACATCCTGCGCCAGCTTCATGTTGAAGGTGAGCTTCAGCGCCGAGGAACCGGAACCAGTTCCGTCATCACCTCGACCAGAACTGGCACCTTTTCCGGAACTGCTATTAGTCGCCTTAACCAAATCTTTTATCCGAGCTTCTTCCAAATCAAGCAGTCCTCCCAGCTCCTTTGAGCCCTCCTGGAGGATCTTGCTCTTGATTGCCTTGATGCTGATGCCGACTCGCTCCCGTTCCGGTGGAGTTCCGCCCGTCTTTTCGTTTCCTGATTTTTCCCCCTTTCCGCCGCCACTTCCACCGCCGCCGCCTCCTCCTTTGCTCTTTGCACTTCGAACGCAGATGCTCAGGTCTCGCAGCAGCTTTGAGCAGTTGATCGCCTGTGGGACGATGGAGTGTTCCGAACTCCCGTCATCACCACCACTTGAACCACTTCCGCGTTTCGCCTTGTGCAGCCACTGTCGAAGCTTCTCACTCAGCGCCTCAATGCCCTCGAGCAGGTGCTTTGGTGGCTGATTTTTGAAGCTCTCCTTGGCCAGCTTCAGTATGTTCGGCGCCGCGTACCAGTTGGTCAGCTCGTAGGCGGGAAAGGCGAGCTGGGCGGGGGCGTTTAGCGTCCCGAGGAAGTCGTTGATCGCCAGCTGTTGGGCGATGCTGAGGGAGTGGAGGAAAAAGCCGCCAAAGGTGATCGAGTCCACCGGGCTGAGGACGGCGTAGATCCACCCGTTGGGGATGAAGATGGTCTCCCCCGCCTGGACCCTGGATCGATAGGTTCGCTCTGAGGTAGTCGCAAAGAGCATCGTCTCCTTGGGGCCCGAGGTGGTGGTGGTGGTGGGTGAAGTGGTGGAATCGGAGTCAGAGGAACCGGAACCAGGTCGCAGCCAGCGCTCAAAGCGCGCCAGGTTCTCCCTGGTGGGCTCAATCAGGTAGAAGACCTGCTCCCCCTGGAGGACGTGGTACCAGGCGGAGGCGCCGCCCAGGTCAATGTGAAAGTCGGTGAAGGCGTTCTCCATGCTGAGGAAGAGGTACTTGGAGAGCAGGGGCTTGAAGGGCACATTCGGCCAGTACTGGTCGACCCAGCTCAGTTTTCGAACAATCCGCGGCGGGCTGAAGTGATCTCCCAGCGAGGGGCGCTCCGCCAGGTCGAGCTTTGCGGTGAAGACATCGGTTCGGCCGCTGTTGAAGATGGTGTAGTGCGTGAGCAGGGCCTTGAGCTTGAGGGTGACCTTCACCTGGCGGGTCACCTCAATCGCCTCCACCGAGGGGTTGTCCGGGTAGTGCGACTGGAGGGTGTCCAGGCTGAAGCCCGGTGGGGTGATCACCTCGAGGCCGTCCTTTGTTTCGATGAGAATTGGCTTGTCGAAGCCGCTGATCACTAGCTCCTTCACCGACAGCTGCTGCCCGCGCATCTTGCGAATGTCGGCGCCCTGGCGGGCGTCATTGAGGGCGCTGAACTTCTTTAGGTAGGCGATGAAGTCGGGAGTGCCTAGGGTAATACGGGTTTTTTTTTATCAATGAAAATAAGCTTTATCCTAAATTCAAAAAGTGCTTACCGGTCTGCAGGGGCAGCAGCTCTGCGCCCTCCTCACAGCGGTCATTTCGGTGGTGATTGGTGACCGCCCGGGGGACGGAGGGCCCCGTGTAGGGTCGGCAGAATTGACAGTGGAAGATGTAGATCTCCTTCACCTGGTACCAGAGGAGGTTGGCGCACTCGAGGTGAATCGCCCGCTGGCAGTTGTTGCAGACGATGTACTGGTGGTCGGTGAAGTTCGACTGGCCGCAGATGCAGGTGGTCATGATTGGTGCAGAGTGGTGCTGTGCACAAATGTCAGTGATGATGATAATTGGGGTGTTGGCCCTGGAACTTCACTCGCAACTGCTGATGCTACTGATGATGGTGATGGTGATGATAGGGGTGATGAAGGTGGTGCTTCCACTTATCAACATAGTATCATTTATCAGATCATCATCATCATCATCCTAACCAGTGCATCATTCAGGCCCAGCCAATCATTCAGTGGTGCACCACTGCTCTGGTGCCGCACCGGTGCACTGCTGCTGCACAAGAAGTGCTGCCACTGCTGCACTTCAATCACCGGCACTTCTATCACTAAATGACTGGTGATAATGCTTTGCTGGTGCTAGTAAGTGCTGGGGATGATGATCCTAAGCAGAAGAGAGGAGGCACTACCTCAACAAAACACACAACAAACCGACAGGCGACAGTAGTGGTGGTGGTGCAGTTTGTGCGCGCTTTGGTATCGGGTCGGCACTGACTGCCACTGCTGCTGCTGCTTCATCGGCACTTCATCAGCGGCGGCACATCCAGCGCCAGCATCTCTTCTCCCTCCTCTCCTCTCTGTGTTTTCCTCAGTCGCTCGCTCGCTCGCTCATTAGCTGGTAACCGGTCGTAGAGGACGTGCACCAGCCAGCCAGTCAGTTTGTGCGGCGCGGCAATCGAGTGGTGGCGGGAAGTGCTCCTTCGAATGATCAGCGGCACTGCACAAGTGCACCACTGCACTTGCCGCTGCCGCTGCCGCACAGGCACTGCCTGAGCTGCCTAATCTGCCGATTATCTCCCTGACGCCTTCTTCTTCTTCTTCTGCCTCTGCTGCCTCTTCTTTTTCTGATTTGGTGGCTGACAGAGACTGTGTGGTATTAGCAGCAGCAGCAGCAGAACAAGCCCCAAAGGAGGAAGGAGGAAGAAGAAGGCAGCAACAATCCTCCTGCCTGCCTGGCAGTGTGTGTGTGTGTCGTTGCTGCAGCAACTTTTGCTGCTGCTGTCTTCTTCTGAAATGGATACACTCGCAGCAGCACTTTTCTATTTCCCACTTCAGTCACTTTGCAGGCAGATCCTCATGGTGAGCATGTTGTGTGGATGTCATCACCACCGCCAGCACCAGCAGCATTTTGGCAGTGATAATCTCCTGTGTTCGAAACATCACGAAGAGTGTGGTAAGTGTGTGCTGCTGGTGGTGGTGGTGGTGGTGGCTTGTGCCTGGAGTTTGCAGCCTGCAGCCTGCTCTGGTGTCTCTCTGGTGATGATAGCACCGCCACCACCGCCACCACCGTCAATCTCATCATCTTCTTTTTCACAGGGCTCGATAATTTGTTGCACATTTTGTGTGATAAAATTTGTGATGCATTTCTGGCGCGGCGATTGGGCTTGGGCTTGGGCTGGAGGATAATCACCATCGTTTTCTCTCTTTCTCACTTTTCTCACTCTAGCTCTGCCTCATTCAATCGCTGGCCGCTGCTGTGCACTGACACACATGTGCGCGCGCCGTCGAACACGCCGTTTTCAAACTTCAAACACACTTCATCTCCGATTCAGCTCAGCTCAGCTCAGCTCATCATCCTCAAGTACATTCTAGGGTTACAAGGCAGGTTTTCACATTGGTTTTCACAGTCAGTCTGAACCATGTGAGATCATTGTGAAAGCTGTTTTTGTATTCTCTTCCCTTGCTTCAGTTTCTCGTTGCTGCTGGCCGCTGTCTATCTGTCCTGTTCTGTCAGTCTGTCCACTTCTCATCGAACGTTGAACTTGTTCAGCTTCAACTTCAGCTCTCACCTTTTGACGGCACTAAAGTGCACTGGGGTAAAGTACAAAAGTTGCAAATACCACTTGTTTCAACAAAAGAAATAGCCTCTAGCCAACTGACTAATGCTTTATTTTTTGTTTGTGGACTTTAGACATTTTACAACAGCAGCACACAATTAAAGACTAAATTCGATGCTGCTGATGGTGCTGCTGCAGATCCACCACGTTGCTGCTGCTGTAGAGGCTATTGTTACTTCCGTTTCCGTCAACTGTAAACTGTTCACCACCACTTCCGCCTCCAGAGAATGCAATGACCGATGAGTAGTAGGGCGTGTACAACTGCTGCTGCTGCTGATGCTGCTGATGTTGCAAAAGAATCTTCGCCTCGTCGACATTTAAGGTCACGTCAATGTGGTTCGGCTGCCAGTGCTCGATAGGTGCCGTTGGTGCTGGTGCTGGTGCATAAGTTGCCGGCCACAACTTTCCAATCTGAACTGAATCTGCAAATAAAAATTGTCAATTTAAAAATTTTGTTCTTTTTGTATTTGTCACACACTTGTTACACATACCAGACAGGCTGATCGAGGAGGATGGCAAAGGCAACTGTTCACTGTTTGAGAGCGGTGTCAATTGCTGCTGCTGCTGCTGCTGCTGCTGATGATGATGATGATGATTGTCACCAATTTCAGCCTGAGCCAAGCACTTGTGCTGCTGTGATCTGTTTTAAATAAAAGACACCAAATTGAATTGAATAAATAAACTTGTACTGTTTTGCACTGCTTTTGTACTTACTTTTGCTGCTGCTGCTTTCTGGTCACCTTCTTCGTTGGTTTCTTCTTTGTCACTCCCTCCTCCTCTTCAGCATCATCATCATCATTGTTGGTGCACTTTGCCCTTTTGTTGTCAGCACTGCCATTTGTGCTTTGTTTGTTATTACTAGCAGCAGCACTTCTCCGCTTTGGCTGGTATCTGTCAGCAGAAATCAAATAATCAATGTGTGTGTGTGTGTGTGTGTGTTAAAATGAGAGCAAATATGTGAAAATGTGTGTGAACATGGCATTGACACTGTCAACGCAATGGTAGCACACTACCACTCACTTGTAGTCAGGATGTGCTGCCTTGTGCTTCGTTCGCAGGCGTTCCGCCTCCTCGATGAACGGCCTCTTGTCGGTGTCGCTAATTTTTCTAAAATGTTGGAACAATTTAAATTAGTAAATTAAGGTAAAAAGGTTTTAGAAAGGCTCAAAAATAAGCGTCAGAGTGACTGATTGAAGAGTTTTGAATTCATGTCTGTCTTCGCAGTCAACAGAGGGCAGGAGATGATCTGCTGAAAAAATGACTGACTGCAAAAATGAAATATCGGACTGATGATTTCTTTCCCTTCCTTCGAATTGTCACTTTCTGTTCATGTCTCTTTCACGATTATCTCCCATCATGTCAGCAAAAAGAAAGAGAGCAAAAAAAGAGGGGACAGATATTGGTCGCTTTCAGTTGAAAAGTAAGAAGAAAAAGTCGAATATGCGTGCAATGCTTGTGCTGGTGCACCTCCTCAGTTTTGACTTCTACTTTTTTTCTTATCAGAGAAAATTAGTTTATCACAGCTGCCGCTACTGCCAAACAAGTGTGTTTCGCTGCTGGTGATGCAAGTGTGTTATTACAATGTATACTGCAAAAAACATGTTCACGGGAGAGATTACTCTGCTGCTGCTAAAGTGTTACACTCTGGTGCGATGATTGCACTGACTAATGAAGCTAAGATTTCTACCAGGAAATGCTGTAAAATGGCACAACATGGGAAAAATGCTTAACGGGTTTATCAACGGCACTTGTGTTCAGTGAATTAAGATTTCCAGTAAAACTCAATCTTCCTTTCACCTTAGCTTCATTTTTGCAATCGATTGGGTCCAAATCGAGGGCGCCCAGACAGAAACACACTCAGGCAGACATTCAGTCAATCAAAGTGATGAAGATTTGGCGCCCGGAGACACAAATCGAATCAGCAACAAATGAGTGAGAGAGTGTGACGTGCGGGCGGCACAGTGATAAGGACGACAGCAGCAGCAGCACTTCGACTTCCACCGTAACGATCATCATCACCACCACCACCACAGTCAGTAAAAAAATTCACCACACGATCATCACAGTGTCGTTATCAGCATCACCGCCGCCGCCGCATCACCCACTGATAAACTGGCCATTAATTTCAGTCAGTCAGAGTCAGAGTCAGCTCGCTCGAGCATCGATCGAATCGTGGGAAAGTCAGCAGCAGCAGTGCAGCAGTAGTGCAAAAGTGTAAGAGTGTGTATAATAATTTTTGCGTCAGCATCACCATCATCATCAGACGGTATCGCTCGCAGAGTGAGCAGCCCAACAGTGAGCACTTGTCGCAGCTCAGCAGTCTATCGGCCACTCTATCTTGCTGGCTGTCGATATGCGAGCAGCAGAAGCGAATATGTTGCACTAGCACTGGCACTGCAAGCGAGCACAATCGCAAGCACAATTGTAAGCAAGTTAGCTTGCTAGCAAACTAGCAAACTAGCTGAGGCCACAGGGCACAAGAGCACAATGCCTAATCGGCGTCAGTCAATTTGTCTTCTTCTTTTTGCCAACACACACGGCGGCTGATAACGAGATGATGCGGCGGCAACGGCGGCGGCAGCTACACATCACGCAGTGCAATTTCCTTGTTTTCCTCTCTCTCTCTCTCCTCAGTTGATTGGTAGGCTAGCTTTGATTTATTTGAATTGGCAGATTGATTGTTATTGTGGTGGTGGTGGTGGTGGTGGTCGGTGTCGGCATTCTTCGACGCCTCTCTCTCTCTCTCTCTCTCTCTCTCTCTCTCTCTCTCTCTCTCTCTCTCTCTCTTCTCTCCATTGAGCTAACTCAGCAACAAAATAGAGTAGCCGTCCCCTCTAATTGAACACTGACAGTTGCTCTGCTGCTGCTGCTGTGTTCTACTTTGGGCACATTGTGCCCTTTCTTGTCCTGCTGCTCATTCTCATGGTCAAGCACTCGAGCAGATGATGATGATCATCACCACCATCATCTTCAGACTCCCCTCAGTCAGCAGTCGCCCCGCTAATCGAAGCTAACATTGAGCAAATCCTTTTGCTCATCATCAGCTTCTGTTACCTTAGCATTGCGTGAAACCGGGCAGTATTAAATCATCTTTTGCGGCACTCGAAACAGTTTGTCCTACAAAACCTTTCATATTTTCAGAGTAGTAAAAAGAATGAGAGCTGTCATTGTACCAAAAGGATACACGAGGAGAAGAGGGAATAAAATGGCAAAACAGAAAAAGAAAAGAGAGATCAACATCAGGATAGAATCGGCATCTCGCATTACACACACGCACACACTCATATTTGGCACAACTGAGCTGAACAAGCTGAGGGAGATAAGCGACAGTGATAGAGGCAAAAGTTGAAGTGAATTGGATGCGCGACACGAGAGAGTTTGCTGGTGCATCATCGTGTATTGAGATCGAAACAACTGATAACTAGTGCCACTGCTGCTCAACTCTATAAGTCCTCTCGTGAATCGTGCAGCAGCAGGCTCATGCACTCTTTTCTCGCACAGTTTCAATTACTTACTAGCACCGCAGTTGACTTGACTTGACATGAAAAAGAATTCCGCTCAAGCACTCATACATTATCTCGTCACATTTGGCGCGTCATCGAGCTGACAGCAGCAGCGGCAGCAGCTAAAGCTAAAGCCGAAGCAAAAACCGAAGCCAAGAATGGATCTTATATTCAATTGTCTTGAAAAACATGAAACGGTGCTCAAGCTCAACTAGAGAAAGAGAGGACACAGTGAGGTGCACTGTGTTTCAGTTGTTGTTATTTCGGTTCAAGTGCTGCTTGTTGTGCAATTGGACACCGGCACTACAAATGATGCAGCAAGTGCATCATCATCGGAGACTAGGTGACTAATTTGAAAGTGTGTGTTTGTCTGTGCAATTGAGTACCACTTGCAACACTTTAGCCAAAGATGCTGAAGTTGCTGCTGCTGCTGCTGCTGCTGCTGATGCCTCCGATTAGAGACTATCTCAGCGGTGCTGAAGCTGCTGATGGCGCCCTATTATCTCGTTAGCGCCCAAATCATCAGGTTGTTGTTGTGTCGGTTAGTACCACTCCATTGAAGTTTACTAAACACAGACACAACACTCTTAGCCCCTTCTGATTGCCTCAAATCAAAGAGATAATAGGGCTGGCGCACAAAAAGCTGAAATAAAAAACACATACGTGCACACCGTCACGCTGACAACCAGTCAAAAAAATAAGACAAGCTAAAACCGTCAGACAGAGAGACAAGATAGGCGGCACTTCTACCCATTGACGCACTTTTTCCGTTCTTGGAATTGAGCCGACGCAAAAAAAAGTAGACAAGGACGGAAAGAGAACTAGAAGATTACTTACTTCCAAAGCTGTCCGAGCAGTTTTGACAGGTCTACAACAGCGGCAGATAAAAGCAAAAAGGTGTTAAAATTGGCATTAAAATCAGATTTAATTTTTTCTTTTCTGCTCAGTTTTTACCTGCATTGTGCAGCTTCTGCGAGGTTCGGTGCTGTGCCGCCAGCTGCTTCCTCGCCTCCTGCGCCCAGACCATAAAGGCGTTCATCGGTCGCTTGACACGAACCTCCTTAGAAGTTTCCGTTTCCGCTTTCAAAGCAGTCTGCTCACTTTCTTTGCATTTTTTAACCATTGGATTCATGAGCTGCGAGGCCTCCACTACCGTCACCTCGTAGTTGGAGAGAATGCTCTCGGCATGTTCGGAGATTGTGTTGCTAAGGTTGTTCGGGCTGTTGTTACTTTGAAACTGTTGTTGCTGTTGAAGTTGTTGCTGAAGTTGAAGTTGTGAAGAAGAAGAAGAGGTCGTCGGCGAGGAGGATGAAGAGGATGACAGCGGTGGTGACAGGGACAGCGACGATGACGAGAAGGTTGAGTGGTGCTGCTGGTGGTGCTGAAGAAAAGAAGAAGAGGGACCGCTCATTTCATTCATAGCTTTTTCTTGGAGTAAAGTGAAGTGAAGTGAAGAGGAAAGAAGAGGGAGAAAAGTGATCGGCGACTGGCCGGCGAAATGTGTGCGGCCACAAAGAGAAAGAGAGAAGGAGAAACTTTAGCTTCAGTTTCAGTGGTAGTTGTGGTAGTTGCCGCAGCGGCGGTATCGACTGATGATGAGGATGATGTCTGTTTGTGTCTGATGTGCAAGGCAAATATTTACCAACTGATCCGACTGATCACACAGTGTTATGTGGTGCTAACACAACAACTCAGCGCCTGATGCCACTGCCGCCGCCGATGATCACTGATCTTAAGACAGTAAACAAATTGGCAGCAAATTGACTCTCTGAGCTTTGCTATGTTGCTGATAGACTGAATGGCACTAATGGACACAGGCAGAAGCACTAGTGCCTCAGTGGTGCGCCATTGAACGAGCCGCCGCCATCACTGTAGCACATCGTAACAGACGCTGCTGTCGATAAATGGTCGATACTTTTCAACTGCTCAGTTGCTATTACTTCTGCTGTTGTGGGTGCACACACTGTGAATGATAGCACAGAGCAGTCATCAGCATCGGCACCAGCACCAACACGCCAGCAAATGGCAGAGCTTTGCTGATAAAGTGCCGCTGCGATGTGCCTCGTCGATGAAGGGAGCACTGCTGCTGCTGCTGAAATTAGTGCTGTTCAGCAGCAGAAAGAGCACTTGTTGCCGCATCAATAGCAGCTGAGCCTATAAAATCGACTGGCTGAAGCTGAAGCTGAAGCTGAAGTGAAGGCACTGTCAATTACCAATCAATGGAGCACTCTTCGACTGCTGCTGCTAGTGCTAATTACCAAAACACACAGACCACCTTCCGTTGCGCGGCATCTTCACTGGTCGCTTTTGAAGATGCCACCACACTGAAATTTATGGGCACTTTTTCTTCTTCTTCTTCTTCAGCAGCAGAGATATCACTTTTCCGGTCGATTGCTTGCACTGGTTGCATGCACTGCTGCTGCTGCCTAATGGCAATTGACACTTTGCGGTGGCACTTTTCTCTCTCCTTCTTTCTTTCTTTTTTCAGCAGTTTGCCGCAAAGTGCCGATTTATATTAAGTTAAGCCAATTGCCAATTGAGAGTGGGTGGATGACAGTAGTGAGAGGTGACAGTGAGAGGGAGCTTCAGCTTCTTGGAAAGTCCCCTAGAAAGCAGAAAAAACAAAAAACAGTAAATAACAGGTCTACGTAATAGTCCATCACCAACAATAAAAGTGGCACCTAGCACCTAAAGCAAACTAAAACCGCACAGACCACACCGACTGATCAATGCAAGTGCAGGCCCAGTGAAGCGTGGCCCCATTGAGAAAAAAAATTGGAGGGTATCATTCAATTCCCAACACAAGTGGACCATCACCACCACTTAATGACAGTCTTTTGAGAGGGTGATAGTCAATGCGCAAGTGTGTGAGTGCAGTAGTCAACGTCTGAGGTGCAATGCAAACAAACAGACAGAGAGACAGAGAGGTCAATTGGCCATTTAGGGGTGAGTCAATCACCACCACCACCACTAATACTGCCAATTTGACGGTCAATTCTCGTTTCGGGAAAAAAGACGATATTCTTTCAGTTTTCCACTCTGAGATTCTGAGTTTCCTCTTTCCAAAGATCATCAGGCAAACGTCTTCTTCGCCGCCGCCGTCGTCGTCGGAATTGCGCAAAGGGAGGTCACTGTAACGGGCCACTGGCGTCGACCGGAGGAGAAGAAGTTGAAGAAGTTGAAGAAGTGCCGCCTAAATATAGCGCATCGAGCAGGCAGGCAAGCACCCTCTTCTTCTTCCTTTTCCCTATTCCCCTCTCTTTTAGTTCCCCTATCGATTACATATTTGTTGCTGTTGCTGTTGCTGCCGCTGCCGCTGTCCGTGAAATGTCATGCTGCTAAAGTAAAGCAAAGTAAAGCAAGAGGGAAAGCAAGCACCACCGCCACCACCACACCAGCACTTGTCCGCACCAGTGAGCACCACCACCGCTGAAGAGAGAGAATACAGAATTTTAAAACTCAAAGATTTGCAGTAGAGAATTTCAAAGAGCAAACGCCGACAGCAGTGTGTTCCAGCAGCAGCAGCAGCAGACCACAGCTGATACACACAAGTCCTCAAAGTGGCCGACTTTTTCGCTGCCGCCGCCGCTGCCGCTCGACCGCAAAAATCTTGACACGCTAACTGCAGAACAAGCACCGCAAAACGGCACCAGCACATGTGCGCTTAATTAAAAGCGTGTCCGATGATGATGATGATGGTCCCGAGACCGTTGTCGGCACCGGCTTTGTGTCCCGTTTTGTCCTTTGCACAAAGTGACCACACACTTGAATCTCCAGACACATCATCATCAGTCTCGGGTCTCGCACCGATTTGTTATGCAACTTAAAAGTACTCTTAAAGCGAAAGATGCACTAATGAGTGAAATTCAATAGGAGAATAACCGCCCCTGATGGCCAATTTTTCATCAGCATTTCACTGTTTTTGCCGGTCTTCTGAACCAAAGTTAAACGTGTCTGCCTGCCAGATTTTTTTCGAAACAAAAAATGTTGGAGATGATGCTGATCACATCTCAGTCTGAAAAAAGGGGCCTCCACAAGTGTCGTCAGACTTTAGCACTACCAGCATTGCACCACTTCTGCCCAGAAAAGTGCTTTGCACAAACAATTTGGACAGCAGTAAAAATCACAGCAAAGCTGATACCAATATTGAACAGAAGCAGAAGCAGAAACAGCAGCAGCAGCAGCAGCAGCAGCAGCCACAAAATCTGATGGACAGAGAGAGATATCAATTGGAGATATTAAAGATGTCGGGGCAGAACTGTGTGTACCAGATCTGCAAACATCTGCACACGATATTACTCTATTGCCTGTGTATCGAAATTGTGCTGCTGCTCATCATTGACAGCCGCTAACAAAAAGAACGGTCTTTGTCTTCAGCAAAGTAACAGCAGCAGCAGCAGCACCGTTTGGCAGCCAGCAGCAAGGAAAATCGACACCGTTCGGAAACTGAAGCACAGAGCAGAGCAGAACAGCGCAACAACAGCTTCAACCGAGTGACAACAAACACGCCACTTGATATACAGAAGACTTTGGACCGCCGTTTCTGCTGCTGCCGCTGCTGCAAAGTCTGCCAAATCTGGCTCCTTCTCTCTTAACAAGCGCTAACGGTTCGTGTCCAGAAAGAAGAGAAAAAGAGAAGAGATGCAATGACGACAGCTTCAACTTCAACTTCGACTTCGTCAAGGGTTGGCTGCACTTCTGACTCTATAAAGGTGGTGGTGGTGCACACTTTGGATGATGATGATGATGGCACTCACTGATTGAGAACGAGAACTACGCAGACGTTAAATTAAATGCACTTTGGGCTTTTGCACTTCAGCACTGATAGAAGCTGACATTTGTCAGTCAGCCAACCTGGCTACCAGTTTTTTGCCTAGCTTTTTCCCTCTCCGTTTTTCTCGCCGTTATTTAATTGATCAGCAGCACTGGGAGCAAACACAGTTTGAACCGATTTAACTGTGAACGGAAACGGAGCAATGGAGAAATAAACAGCTTTGAATGAATCTTGAAGTTGTCTGCCGTTGCTGATGCTGAGCGCCTAATTTGCGGTCTCTAAAGTCTGCAAAGAAAAGAGTGGAAGAGTAAATAGAGTGAGCGAGAAAATAAAGAGCAACTGAATTTTGTACAAGCTGAATTTAGTGCTGTGCAGAGAGGAAAAGAGCTTAGGAAATCCGAATTGGGATGCTCGGTTGCTGAAGTTGCTGCAGTTGATACATCGGCAAACTTTAGCAGCAGCAGCAATGGCAGAACAATCGACTTGGCTTTCTTTCCTTCCCTCAGAGTGAGTGAGTGAGCACAGATCTCGAGCACAGAAAGCACAAATCTTGCTCTTTTGCTCTCTGTGAATCAAAACCAAAGAGAGAATCGACGTCTTTGTTTGTGCTCACTGACTCGATGAGCAAACGGCATCAGCAGCAGCATCAGCAAGTGTCGGCAAAATGCGCAGACTTCTTGAGCAGTGATATCCTCTCTGCTCTGGAGGAGCCAGCCAACACTGCTATACTTCACACGCAAATAGAACACCAGCAACTGAAAGCAGCAAGGAAAGGAAGAGAGGACTTCGACATCAATTGACGACGAGGATGACGACGAAGACGTCGGTGACTTTGCACCGGGCCGCTTTTTGCTGGCTGGTTTTGCCTAGCAGCGAATTTGGCATCACTAGTGCTGATGGTGATGTGCACACTGCACACTCGATCCAAAAAGAAGTGGAATGAACTTTAGTGGTTAGAGGAAGTTGATGGAAAAAGTGAGAGGGCTAGTTACCGAAATGCAAATTGTTTGTACAAGAAAATCAGGTAAAACCATGTCGGTTATCTGAATCATCGAGGATTCAGTAATCCCACTGTTTCCCTAGTCAAAACTCACTCAGATAATTAATTCACTCGATTCATTCATTCATCAGCTCACCTCGACTCTTAATAGGCCTCTAATTGGCCAATTAATTAGCCCCCACAACGCTAGAAGAACACTGAAAGCACACAGTGTGCGTGTAATTAGTGCCTTTTAGAAGAAAAACTGCAACACACACACATTTGAGTGGCGATCATTGTCTCCAAGTCTTAGCTGTCAATCACTGGCAGCGAGAGAAGAAAGAGCCGATTTTGTAGGTAGCTAGTCACTGTTTTGCACACAGTAGCATCCAATTGCAAAAGCAGTCAGTTTGCGGATTTGGTTGCAGTTGAAGAAGAAGAAGAAGAAGAATAAGATTCGATACAAGCACACACTTTCGCTCTCTCTGTCTCTCTGGCACACGACAAACTTTCTTAGGTAGTCCGTTGTGCTCTGTTCATTTGAATGAAGCCTTGTGCCTTGTCGGGTTGTGAAAAGGAAAAGAAGAGAAGAAGGAAAGACAATTGCAGTCTCAGTGTCGCCTGAGTGTGTGTGTCTTTTAGCACCCTTGTACAACAATCACGGGCACACTTTGTTTTCAGACACTGTGTCAATGTGCTTGTTCATAAACTGCTGAATTAATTATACCAAAAGAAGAAGTGGTTTGGCTGGCTGGCACTCGATTGGACTAAATGGTGCTCTATTCACCACCACCAACAACAACACACTTTCACTTTGTTTTACAAACTCTAATAAAGCTGTTGTCTTTTGGGTGATGGTGGTGATGAAGACATGATCTCTTCATTGTCATCGTCGTCGTTCTCTATCGGCGAGAATCGACACCTTTCTTTGTGTCAAGCAGTGCTCTTTGTGTCCTCCTAGCCGGATGAAACACTAGTAGCCGCGATTATTTCTAATTAGAAGTGCAACAAGTGTGCACACACTTCAGCAAACAGAACAGCGACTTTTAATTCATTTCCTAAAAAAGGTGCCTAATTACGAGCAACAACAGCAGCAATTACCTAGCTTCTGAAACTTCTGCTATCAATCCTAACGGATGACACAGCTAAGCACAACAGTACTTTTTCAGTAGCACCTCAGATTAAAGGGCACCAGAAAAAGTGCCCCTCAGGCACCTAGGCACTTAATTCAAGTACTGTCCACCGGATAAATCGATCCAAAGGTTTTCCCAAAAAAGATGATCTCAAATCCTGGGCACTAGCAGCACCACCGAAAAAGAGCGGGCACAAAATCACACAGCAAACACACAGCACTGAGCACTCTCCTCACTTTACCAGCAAATCCCTCCCACCTTGTCGCCCCTTTCCTTCTTCTTACTCAGCAGAGTATCATCACTGGGCGCCTCAAAAGAAATAGAGAGCAGCAGCAGTATCGGTTGCTTAGAGCTTTAGACGCCACCTCCAGCGGGCACATTCTCCTCCTCCTTCTCTTTCCTTCAGCTCAGTCATATGACTGCACACAGTGCACTGCTTCTTTCTTTTGCTGATGAAGCCGACACATCAACTGTTGCACCGAGAACACTGCTGTTGCCAAGACAGCAGCAGCAGCAGCACTCAGACGCTGACTGTTGCTGGCGGTGGCTGGTTGTTGTGCAACACCACGACTTCACATCAAAAGAGCAAGAAAGAGCAAGAAAGACTGACTTTACCACCAACTTCAACAGCCAAACACTCAAGAGTGTGTGTGCAATCAACAACAACGACTAAACATCAGTCATCGACTGAAGCAATATCAAACCTTCTTTCACCTTCTTCTTCTTTTTGTTCATCTCGCTAAATCAATCGACCAAAAAGTCATCACTAACATTTTATACTTCTGTGACCTTGTCTCACCCTAGAACCTAAAACCTTTTTTTTAATTATCATCACCTCCTCCATCTTCAACTCCACAAAATGAGCATCATCAGCACAGCTTCCGAAACTCCTCCACCACCACCTCCTCCAAAGTACTCCATCTCATTAGCAGTGGCCACGGGGGCGAACAAAGCAGCCGCGGCAGCCGCCGCCGCCGCCGCCCACCTCAACGACGACTCCAATCCGGAGATTCAGTCGGCGGTGTCGAAGGTGCTGCAGAACTACAACTGGTCCATTGTGCCGAAGACCACGGCCAAGCAGACCACCACTACGAAGCAGGTGCACGTCAAGCGGCCGATGAACGCCTTCATGGTCTGGGCGCAGGCCGCCCGAAGACAGCTCGCCAGTCGCCACCCAAACCTGCACAATGCAGGTAAGTCCTTGATTGAAATGATAAAAAAGGGTTAAATTACTAATGAAACCCCTTTTTCCATTCACAGAATTAAGCAGGACTTTGGGCAATTTGTGGCGGTAAGCGTTTGCTCTTTGACCCCTTTTTCTGAAAACAAAAGCTAACCCTTTTTTTAAAAAAATCAGAGAACTAGACGACAAGACAAAGCAGCCCTTCATTCTCGAAGCGGAACGCCTTCGCTGTGACCACAAGAAAACGTAACACACCTGCTTTTAACCCTTTTTATATAAAACAAATTTTTAACTTTGAAAATCCTTTCCCTTCTAGGTACCCCGAGTACAAGTACCAGCCGAGACGGCGAAAGACCTCCAAACCTTCTGGAGAAGGAGGAGGAGGGGGTGGCGGAAGTGGAGGTGGTCACAAAGGACACCACAAAGGCCGTCAGGCAGCCTCAAACTCCTCCACTTCTGCCTCGATGGCCGACGGCTCGCCGGAGAATGCTGAAGAGGAGGACAACAACTCCAACAACTCCAACTGCAGCGACCAAAGTGTGGACAGTCCGGGCAGTTCGGAGCAGTCGCTGGTGGTGGTGGGGGGCAAGCCTTCCGACAGTCTCGGTCATCATGGCTTTACGAGCAGCAGTCCACCAACTCCGCCGACCACGCCTCAGCAGCAACAGCTTTTAAACTCCCGAGGAGGTCATCACCATCAGCTGAATCGAAATGGACTTTCTCAGCACAATCACTTTCTCCAGCATCATCAGCAACAACAGCAACAGCATCAGCAACAACAGCAGCAACTTCACTCTCTAGGACTTGGAGGTGGAAAAGGCGCTGACCACCACTTTTCCTCCATCTTCAGTGGCAGTGGTCACTCTCCTCCTGAAAGAGGAGGAGGAGGAGGAGGCTCTTCCACAATGTCCACTGATAGCGGAAGCAATGGTCTTTGCAAGCTCGAGTCGAGCAGCAGCAGCAATCAACCGCTGAGCATCTCACCTCCAAATAATCATCACCCTCATCACCTTCAAAATCACCATCTTCATCACCCCCACCATCATCATCTTCCACTGAATCCCTGTGATCCACCACAGCAGAGCAGCTTTGGATCAGCAGTGGAGTCCATTAATCCTCCCACAACAGCTTCCACCACCACCCCCAACTGGACTCGCTTTATGGAGTACGCAAACGGAGGAGGAGGAGGAGGAGGAGGAGGAGTGGGGGCTGAGACAAACTCCACTGCAAATATAACCACTTCTATGAACACCGACTCACAGAACTCGCTCTTATCAACGGTGGGAGCAGGCAATCACCATTATGGAAACTCCTTTATCAGCTCATACACTTCTCCAGCGGCGGCGGCGGCGGCGGCTGCTGCCACGCCCTGGTCTCGCTTCGTCGACAGCTACGGACACTACGCCGCCGCTGGTTCAGCGGCTGTTCCAGGAACGACGGCCGATCCAACCGCCTACGAGTACTACAAACAGCGCAGTAATCACCATCACCAGGTCCACCCTCATCATTTGGGGATGCAGTCGACCGGTGGAGGAGGAGGGGCAGGCATGCACCACCACCATCACCACCACCAGACAATGGGCGTTTTTGGTGATTCAACCGATCCTTTGGCTGCTGGGCTAGGATCTTGGGCGACGAGCACCTCAGCGGCGGCGGCCGCAGCTGCGGCCTACAATGCAATGATACCCAGTTCAGAGACAGCCCATTTGAATTAGACAAATTAGACATTAAAATTCAATCAATCTCACTTGTACAGTAAACGAAACACAACAAACAAAACTACTAAAGTTGATGGAACACTCTGATAAACACTATCTTTCTCTATCTTTCTCATCTGAACACACTACTTACACCGATTGTTCTACTCTTTCGTTTCTACTCATTTGCAATACTCTCTCTACTCATAATAAGTTATTATAACATTGTTCAGTGACTGCAAACGAGTTCGTTTGGGCAGCAGCAGCAACAGCAACACTAAACACACTAATAAAAAAGTCATCTTCATTCACTTTTGGAAAAAAGATAATAAAAAGCATTTTCATTTATCACTGGTTGCTGAGATCAAAGCAGCGCAGTGGTTGTCTGATTTGTTGACAATCACCAACAGTAGTAAAGCACAGGTTTAAATATTTGAGTCAAGGGAGACAGTGTTTGTTTTAGGGAAGGGGTGCACTTACCGATTTTATGTAGGCGGCGGCGGCGGCGCAAAGACGGGCATCCCTTCACAGAGGACCAAATGACGGGTACATCGAGCGGGAAGGCCTTCCACAAAGCCTCGCTGATAGAGGACCAGGCCGTTGCCGAAGCGGTTCGCGTACGAGCTAAACTGACTCTCGTAGTACTCCTGGTGAAGGTCGGCACTGGCGAAGAGGGCCTTGCACTCAATCCAGGACACTACCAGGCGCTCCTCGCCGTTTAGCGGCAGTGGAATGGCGTCATCGTCAGCTCGGTAAAGCGTCACCGTCGCCGCCGAAGATGAAGAGGTAGAACTTCGATTTGCCACCGTAGCCACCAGCGGCACATTGAGGCGAAAGTCGGGCGTCACATCGTAGCTTCGACTGCGAAGGTCGTCCTCGCTGAGGAAGCTAACCCCGTTGTGCTCAAGACATTTTCGAACCGCAAGCTCATAGGCGAGGCCCGCGTTGAGGTTCAGCTGATTGGTGATCAGGCCGTTCATGATGTCGTGCGCATTGAGGAGCATAATCTCGTAGGCGAGGCGCTCGTTGAAGGTGACCAGCGAGGGATCCTTCAGCCAGCGCTTCGCCTGGTCCCGGTTGCCGTCGCAGGCCCTCGTCGTTAGCTGGCGAAGAAGCGAGTAGGCGCAGAGGTGGTACTTGTCGGCGAGCTGAAGAATATCTGTGCTTTGGTTGGTGTTCCACTCCGCCTCGATCAGCTCCAGCGTCGCCTTGGAGCACTGGTTCATCGAGCTGCAGCAGCGGGCCTCCTTGCGGTACTCGTAGCTGACCAGGCTGTAGAGGGTGGGGTAGTCGAGGTTGAGGTTCTGGTCCTGGTCCTGGTCTGAAGAAGAAGGCGGTTCTTTGAACTGCTCCACAAGTTGGTCCACAATCCGTCGCATGTGATTGATGCCGTGCGTCTGCCGGAGCTGCCGGTACTGCCCCACGATGCGCTCGTACAGTTCGGCTTTCATTTTTGGGGTGATAAAATCTGCAAACGAAAAGTTTTAGAAACTGAGGTAAATAAAAACCGGCGTCAAACCTTTTTGGAACCTAACCAAAACAAAGAAAATCCAACCGCTTGTTTACACGTGCGCCGAGTACGTGCTCTATGGATCGGCTCACCACCTTCAGCTGCACAGTGCACAGCTGATGCAAAATTAAAATAACAAAAAAAAATTGCCGGTTCGTTGATTTCCATTTTTCCCGGTACACTTTGTACCGAAGTTTCTGGTCATCACCATCGTCTTCATCATCCTCTTTCTTCATAGTCACTATGGCGATGATGAAGGCGAGGTTCAATGAGCTGGCGCTCAACAGCAAGACGTTCAGCAGGACTAGTTACGAGGCGCTGAAGAAGCAGTACAATCTTCTCTACGGCATCGACTACCTGGAGAAGCAAAACGAGACGCTGCAAAGGGTAACCAGATTAACCAGATTATCAACTCACTGATAACCCAGTTCTATTTCCCTCCATCTAGATAGAAAAATCCCTCCTCGAGTTGGCTAACCAGCGACGGGAGATTCAGAAGAGCCTCAACGAGGTGCAGGCAAAGATTCGCGACACGCGAAATCTGATTGACAAAACGCCGCGAAACAGTGATAACTACATGGACCTCTTCACGAAGGAGCACCAGCTGATCAAGACGGAGTACTCCCTGGCGGATAGTCTCAAATTTGAGGAGGAGAAGGAGCGGGAGATGCTGTCGCTCTTCAGTGAAAACATTAGAAAGTCGCATCAGGTAAGATCGATTTGTTTCGAAGTTGATCACCGATTCTAATTTCAACTTTCTTCCACTTTAGATCGACCTAGTGCGACAGTCTCGGCAGAAGCTGCTCTCCTTTGTCTACTCCATCTTTGGCGGCATCTTTGGCTTTGGCCTGAACGTAAGCCTCGAGATCTCTTGATCTTTTAGAACATTCTGAACTTATGAACTTCCATTTTGCAGGCCTACTTCAACCGCTACAAAAATGCCTTCTTCACCCATGAGATCGACCGCATCAAGGACCAGCACGAGGTGACACTGGCCGAACTGGAGACGGTCAGCGGCAAACTAGATGACATTCTCGAGCTTCAGGTGAGCGCCCAGGCGGCGCTGGCCAAACTCCAGCAAACTCCCAAACAGCAGAAGCAGCAGCAGCAACAACAACAGTCCTCATCCTCATCCTCCTCCTATTACCTCTCCTACCTAGCATGGCCCTTTGTGAAAGCCTACCGACTGTTTGTCTGAATTAGAACTATTTTTTAAATTCTAAATACCAAAGTAGCCTTTAACTCTAATGTCAAACCAACTGATTTGCCACATCAGATTTGCCACAGAGTTTTGGGCTACCTTTTAGCGTCCTTTGATCCAACTGTGATGACAGTGACCATGACCAAGTTCACCACCACCAACTCAGCCTTCTCCTCGCTTCTCAAGAACTTCAATGAACTTTATTCAAAACTGCCCACTCGCAGCATTTCATGGAAGTGGAACAAGCCGCCGCCCACCGCGGTTCAGAAGCTCGAGAAGCTCTCCCTCAGCTACTACTCCTACAAGCCGGAGTACCTGATGGAGAAGGAAGTTGGAGGCCAGAAGCCGCCCATCATCGCCCTGCACGGCCTCTACACCTCCAAGGCGTACTTCTACGACCTGGCGGCCAGCCTGGCGATGCGCCTTCGCCGCCAGGTCTTCCTCCTCGACCTGCGCAACCACGGCGAAAGTCCCTGGAACGGCTCTAGTTCATCAGGAGTTCGTCAGCAGTTCGACGGCAAGGCCAGCCTGGCGATGCTCAGCCACGACCTGGTGCACTTTATGGACGAGTTCGCCATTCCCAAGGCTCTGCTGCTCGGCTACGGGCTGGGCGGCCGAGTCGTGATTCAGTGCGCCCAGCTGAATGAGCCTCGCATTGAGAAGCTGATCACCGTGGACATCAGCCAGGACGGGCCGTACGTCTTCTCGAAGAGCCTGCCGAAGTACCTCAACTACCTCAAGGACGTGGATCCGGGATCGGGAAGTTCTGCTGGTGGTGGTGGTGAATCGGCCAGCCTCACCTACGTCCGCCTGGTGATGAAGGAGATTCTGCGAGGGCAGGTGAAGAGCCCCGTCATCCTGAAGTTCCTCCTCGATGGCATTCGCCTCGACTCGCAGTCGGGGCAGTACGTCTGGCGCTTCAACGCCCGCGTCCTCGAGCAGATGCTGGCGCAGTGGAGCACTGTCAAGCAGATCGCCTACTGCGGGCGGCAGAGCAAGGCGGTGAAGGTGCTCAATGTCGTCACGCGCAACAACTTCATCACCTCGGAGGACTACCTGGAGCTGCGAAAGGCCTACCGAAGCTGCGCCGTGGAGCAGGTCGTCGGCTCGGGTGCCCGCCTCAGCGTTCCCGGCAGCAGCCGTGGTGGTGGCGGAAACAACAGCAAACCGACGCTCGCCAAGGCGATTGAGAAGTTTGCCGCCGCTTCTTAGATCCGAGAGATTTGCTGTTTTTTGAGGTTCTTGATCCTTCTTGATGACAATTTAGAACTTGTAGTGTCTTGAGATGAATTTTAAAAAAGAAGTTGCCGGGGGAGGGCTCAAAATAGCGTTTTGGGATTTTAAAAAGTTGGCGCCCGCTTTGGGTGGATATAGCGGCGCAGTGTTGTTTTGCCGCGCAAAGCCGCTGTTGCCGTCTGTTTGTTTCTGTCTGTGATTTGTGCTTTCAGTTTCTACTTTTGGTTTCGTCATCATCATCTTCTAAATCTGACCACTGTCATCGTCACCATTATCACCGTCATCGTCTTCTGATCTGAGCTGATCATGAGTGACACCAGCAAATCACCAATGGAACTGTCACCGGCGGCGCCTTCGCCCTCGCCTTCGCCTTTGCCTTCACCCTCGCCTTCGCCTTCTCCCGATCCGCAGCTCGCCGACCCATCATCTTCCGAGCTGGGAAGCGAGGAAGCGAACACCCTAAACTTGAGCAACGTCTCCTCCTCCTGCTCCACCTCCAGAATGGACATCAGCTCCGCCAGCATGGTCGTCAATGTCAGCTGCGAGTCGGCCGCCAGCGAGGAGAAGAGCCTGGAGCCGAAGCGAAAGAAGATCAAGCTGTCGGCGACGCAGCGGAAGGTGCTGGCCGCGGAACGGGATCGCGTCAAGCAGGAGCGCGAGCAGCTGCGCCAGGCCGCCTTCGACGAGAAGCTGAAGAAGGAGCGGGAGAAGCTGGAGAAGGAGCAGGAGCGCCTCAAGGCCGCCGAGCTGAAGGCGAAGCAGAAGGAGGAGGAGAAACGCGAGCGGGAGGCGGAACGGGAGCGCAAGGCCGCCGAGGCGGCGGAGAAAAAGGCCCAGGCGGAACGGGAGCGCCTGGAGAAGCTTCAACAGAAGGAGGAGGAACGGGAGCGGAAGGAGCGGGAGAAGGCCGCCAAGGAGCAGGAGCGCCTTCAGCAGCGAGAGGCCAAGGAGCTGGAGAAGGCCCGTCGGCTGGAGGAGAAGAAGTAAGCGTTGTTGTTGTTCTATTTTGTTATATTTTGTTTTGATGATACTAACCTCTACTAATTACCCCCATTTCAGAGCCGAAGAGGAGCGCAAGAAGCTCGAGGAGGAGCGCAAGAAGGCGGAGGAGGAGAAGAAGCTCGACAAGAGTCGCAACCTGATGCGCAACTTCTTCCACCAGCGAAAGTCCAAGTCTGAGCTGAACGGTGATCCCAATTCGCCCTCCGCCTCAAATGATGGCCTCGTCGGCTCGCCGGCGAAAGACGGCCTAAAACAGCAGCAAAAAGAGTACGACGTGGCGGCCCTCATACAGCAGATCACCTCCCAAAGCGTTCCCGAAGAGGAGCTCTACCTGAAGCAGCTCCTCTCGGGGAAGATCACCCCGTGGTCGGCTCCAGAGCGAAAGCTTCAGCAGCAGCAGCAGCAGCAGCAAGCTCAGCAAGTGGACGATGACTGCGTGCTCATCGACGAAACCAAGGACGAAGGAATCAGCGTCTTTCTGCAGTTCTTCGAGAACGTCCGCCCCGCGTACTTTGGCCGCCGCCATCAGCCCCTGCCGCTGGTCACTCTGAGCGGGCGAACGCCCTTCAAGAAGGAACCGTACCTCGACTACGAGGTGGACAGCGACGAGGAGTGGGAGGAGGAGGGCCCCGGGGAGAGCCTCAGCGGCTCGGAGTCGGAGGTTGAAAAGGCCGACAAGGACGACTACGAGATTGACGACAAGTTCTTCGTGCCGCACGGCTACCTGAGCGAGGATGAGGCGGCGCTGGGCGATGATGATGACTCGGAGCTGGACCGATCAGATCCCCATCATCATCACAATCCCTCGGGGCCGCTGATGAAGGAGCAGGCGCTGCTGGCGGAGCGCAGCGCCAAGTTCACCAACAAACTGACGCCCCAGGTGGTCGGTTGCATCTGGGCGGCGGATAAGGAGGCGAAGAGTGAGAGCGTCCAGTACCGCGAGCAGCTCGACTTTCTGGCGCAGTTCAAGGCGGTGCGCATTCCCGCTGTTTAAGCAGCTCTTCTAACTCCTTGGGCGTTTCCTTGCCCCTACTTTTCAGTTGATAAGATTTTAACTACTTCGGCTACTCCTTCTGCAGCTGACCCTTTGTATAATTTATAGCCACTACCACCACTACTACTACTACTACTTTTACTGCTACCCATTTCTAATCTTTTATTATTACTATGACAGCATCTGATTGTTATTAAATCTGCTGCTTCTGCTGTGGGTTCAAGTTTCGGAAAATATTTCTAGTTTTAGAGTAGTGCTATTCTCCGCCGCAAGGTATCGGCACAGTCTTTTGCTCAGTTGAACTTTTTTTGATGAGCTATAGTTTCAAAGTGTAAAATGTGTTTTAGATTTTTGTTTGAAAAAAGCAGAGAGAAATTGGTCCACTGAAGCGGGAGAGCACAATTGTCATTGTCTGATGACGATTGCCTACTACTGCTCAATTGTTGGTGTCCCACCATCTGAGGACAATGTTAGACAATTGAAAAAGAGAGAAAAGACTCGGTAAAAAGACATCGGTGTAAAAATGGAGCTACCAAACGAGGAGAAAACTAGTCACTTTTCCTGTCTTATTCTGTCCTGTAGCAATTAGAGAGCTTAGGAGCTGTCTTTCTCTTTCTCTCTCTCTCATTTTCCTCGTTATTGCCCGGAAGTCCCGGAAGGAAGAATTCGAGAGAGAGAGAGGGAGAGGGATCGTAAACGGAAGTGTCCTGAGTGCGGCAATTGAGCCAACTGAGGAAGAGAGAAAGAGAGAAAGTTGCTGTTTTCCTTCTTTGATAGCGTGTCCGATCCGATCCAAGGGAGCAAAGAAATCGAAATGATTCAAACTGACTCGGAAAATTCCCTTTCTCTCTTTCTCTTTCTCTCTTTCCCCTGTTCTCGGTAGCTCATTAGTGACACGTGTGTCGGTCGGATCGGGTCTCCCTTTCCCCATTCACGTTCCATTGGTCCCATTGATACACTGTTGGCCATGTTGGACAACTGCGACGATCGGTATTGAATAATTGGCGCAAACGAGGAGGATGACAACGATGCTCAGCTTTGGTGTGCACTTTTTTCTTGTGCTTCTCATTCTATCTGAGCTTCTGTAAAGCTTTAGTTGGTGCATCAGCACAGGACAAATAGGAGACGGTAAATAAATAAATCTGATTGCAGGCTTTTGTATTCCCTGTCTTTCTCTCTCTTTCTCATTTGAACTGAAATTGAGCCGGCCTGTGACAATGTCTGTGACAATTGTGCGTGTGCCCAAAGTGCACCGAACAGTGTGCACAGCACCAATTTCACCAATTTCAGTGCAGTACACTCCGTTCGTGCCTGCACTCAATCAGGCAATGCACTGCAAGCAAGCATTGTCTCTGTTTGTCCTGTGTCCACCAGGTAGCCAAAGAAGTAGAAGTAAAGTCCATCACGGCTTTTCATTCTTCTCGGTTGTTGATGATGATGTGAAGTTGTTGTTGATGACCACCACCACCACCAAAACACAGTTTCATTTATGGCAGTGTGCACTTGTGTGCACCGATGTGGGCAAACAATGGCCAAAAGAAAGGGAGAGAGGGAATAAAAAGGAAAAGTACAACCAGACAGGCAGACGAACAGAAAGTGGGAATAAATGAAGACGCCAGGGGCACAACTTTTTTTGCAGGACGCCTTAGCAAAAGTTTGGTACAGTAGTTTTAGCTTTAGTTGTTGGAAACTCAGCAAACTCGATTACCAGTGCTGTTTCTGAAAAAGCAAAAACTAGCAAAACTTTTGTCAGTTTTTTCTGCAGCAGCAGCAGCAGCATCGTCGGGGCTGCTCCACCTTAGCAAAAAATTCAGCTCACGTCTTCAGCAGTTTCAGCTTCAACTTCTACCGAAAAGATGCCTATATAATAGCTCTCTCGCGAGCTCTGAAATGCTCTCGAAATTGCATTACACGAGATGTTTCTGCTGCTATTGCTGAACAGCAGAAACTTTGTGTCTCTCTCTCTCTCTCTCTCTCTCTGTCTACCAAAGTTGTTCGAGGCAGCAAAAATGTAAAAAACAAATGTTTGATTAATCAAATAGAATAAGAGAGTGAGTGTGAAGAAGAAGAAGAAGGTAAAAATGGCCTTTGCCACCGATTTTGCCGCCGCCACTGCTCAAACTGCTCAAACTGCTTGCACTGTTCAGCCTCAGGTTCAAGTTCTGCTTTTCACTGCACTTGCACACTTTACCATCCGATAACTGCCAGCATTATGTTATTGGCAAGCTGATGAAATGTTTTTGCAGCAGCAGCAGCAGTTGTTATTTATTAGCAGTTGTAGGAGTGCCAGAGGAGGTTTGTCTAGGCTTGCAATGCTTGCTTCCTTTTTTTGTGCTCCATTGCCCGTGAAACTGCCGAACAATTAACCGAGCACTTTGCAGCACCAGCAGCAGCCCTAAGTGCGAGCCTAATTGAGTTATGTGCTTTTAATAATCAATTTGCGCCCAATCCAATCCAATCCAGTACGTTGTGCATTACAACATTACTCATTCACTCCAGTACCACATACAAATTCATTCAGTTCAGGGGTGCCTAGTTTATTAGATTTTCCATCCGAGTTGGTACTGGCAGCAGAAGCAGCAGCAGCAGCAGTGTAGCATTTCGTCCCATTGACACTTATGCTTTTTAGCGTTTTGCACATATGCGACGCTCGATTAGCTCGATTCAGCACTTGATCGGCAGAAGAAGCAAAAAGAGAGGGGACTGGGAAATTGTAGCTCGGTGCCGCCAAAGGCCAGCACCTCTCACAAACACTGCCGCCGCCGCCAATGTCATTGTCACCCAGTGAACTGTTTGGTTGTTTAATAGCTGCCGCAGTATATATACTGCTCCTAAAAAAGGTGCTAACATTAGGTGCAAGAAAGAGAATAAAAAGTGTTGTTCCACCGCCTTTCTTCTCTAATCAAAACAGTAGCAGTAGCGGCGGCAGCACCTGAACAACAGCAGCTCAGCAAAGGGTGCTACTATTGCCGCCAAAGGGTGCAATTGAAGCACTCCATTGACTTCCGAGCACTAGTACTTTGAAGAAAGAGAATCATCGGATGAATGGATCACTCAATTGAATCGCCCGCTCATATCAATGAAACACTGAAATGGTCGGCAGCATTGAAATAAGGTTTCAAAGCGAGAAGAGGACTGTTGTTCACTCGCTGCGAGAAACTTGTGCTCTTGATTTAAATGATCGCTGAGTTTAGTTTAGTTTAGCATTAACTGTGTTTAATAACTGTTTGTCAGTTAATAGTGCTGAAGGCGACAGCAGTTGACAGCTTTAGAGCAGGGAGAAAGAAGAGATGAGCAAGTATTTGCCGCAGCAAAAGTTGGAGAATCCATTTTCAGCAGCATAATCAACGGCAGCAGCACTGACTGTGCACCGTGGTAATTGGCTGGTAATTGATTGCCTGGCAGCGATTCAGACTGTGTGATGTTGCAAATGGTGACAAATATTTAGCAAATTAGAGCAGACCGTGTTATCTTGCTCTCTCTCTCTCTCACACACACATAAATTGCTTTGGACAATTCGTGACAGTGTGCTGATGCTGCTGATGTCCTTCTCTGATGCTCCACCAGGAATTGCCACATTTTCAGTGTTGCACTTTGTGCACTATAGTGCAGCAGTGTCAGGCAGCAATTACCAGACTGTGTTGTGCCTGGCAGCAATTTCAACTGTCTATTTGTCTGCCTGCCTTTGAAAGTGAGTGAGAATGAAATTGAAGATTGAATTGAATTGAGGCGTGCGGCAATTTGATGCTAAATCGAAGGAGAGAGAGAGACAATCATCATCGGCAGCAAAAGTTTCAAAGCATTGCGCTGGACTGTGTTTTTAGTGAAATTGAAAGAAGAAGGAAAAGGGCAACGCCAATTTACATCAAAGGTGGCAACTTTCTCTCCTGCTTCAAGGCGCAATCATCATCATCATCTTATTCTTTTGCAGTGAAACCTTTGATGTCTGACTACCTTTTTACTTTTCACTTTGCAATTCTCTCCTGTTTAAACTAATCACAACTGAGCAATTGTTGATGGAAAAAGCTTTGCTGTCGGCTGTTGATGTTGTTACTGTTGTGCGCCAACACTGACAAATTGTTTTTCACATCACACAATACTGAAGTTGTAGTTGGACTTTGTCGCATGCAAATTTTCAATTTCAATTTTAAAAGCGACTGAAACAGCAAAATGGTGCAAAAGGGGTTAAATTGACAAAAAAAAAGTTTAAATTGGCCGTTTTGCATTTAAATTTGTTGGTGCTCTAATTGCCTCTTCTTTTGTGCTTTACTCCGCTTTTTTAAAACGGGACACTTCTTCTTCAGTTGCTCACTTGTGCCCTCGATTAAGTGCGCAATTGGTGTAAATGTAATTAGCTTTCCTCTTTTAGCCTTCTCTAGTTAGCCTTGCACACACACTCAATTTAGTCCTTTCCCAGTACTTTAGCACCAAAGTACATTTGCTGGCAGTAGTGTTTTGCCCAATGCTTTTGCATCAATTTGAGTGTGATGGAACTTCCCATCAATTTGCAACGGCTTTTATTTTGGAGCCACTTAGGCCACTGAAAAGCAGGCAGGCAAAATTCAATTGACAACTCACAAAACACACTTTTTTGTCAGTTTGCTAAAAGGGGCGCAAAAAGCCAAAATTCCAAGAAAACAAAAACTTGGACAATGTTTTTCTACTTTCAAATTGAGTCAAGGATTCAAGAAGCTGTTTAGTAAACACATGTTTATTAATAGTTTTCCCCGTAAATTAGTAATATGTTACAAATCTGATAATGTGAGTTCAAAGCGTGTGTGTGCTTGAGTGTAGAGCTAGATTGGGTTATAAATTAGTTTTTTGTGATTTACAATCAAGACATTCAATTTGTTAGTTTATTTTTAAGTTAACCGGTTGCAGGTGCAGTTGCTGCTGCTGTTTAATTCCGTGTTCACATTTTGATAACAGTGAAGACGCTGCTGATGATGATGATGAGGTAATCTCCTCCTCAATTGAGAGCTCTGAGTCGTTACCTCCTTTGCCTCCTCCTCCTCCTTTGCAAGACAGAAAAGATGTCCCCTCTGTTTCACTGTCCACGTCGCTATCCTCAGTGGACGCCGTCCTCTGATGCAGCAGCTGAAGATGAGGGTGATGCTGAGGATGGTGATAAAGAGGGTGATGGGGATGAATGCCATTGTACAGCCCTGGATGCTGCTGCTGCTGTTCAGGCATTGGATTTTGTTGTTGCTGTTGCGAACTGAGCAAACTCTCAATGCTAAACTCAGAGCATCCCTTGCTGTTTCGAACGGCGGCCGCAGCGGCCACAGCCGTGACTCGATTCACCGCCGACTGCAGGTCCTGTTTGATGTTCAGATTGATCAGTTGTCGGTAGAGGGTCTCATTGAAAGCATTGGTCGGTTGTTGGGGAGCAGGAAAAGGAAGTTGAGCAGCAGCAGCCTGAAAACTTCCTGTTCCGGAAGTTGGAGGAGGAGGAAGTTGTGCAGCAGTGGCCGCTGCAAACCGCAGCGAGTTGAAGAAGTTGAAAGCCTGTGCTGAAAAGGAGCACTGATTTACCGGATTTGCCGCCGCTGAATTGAGCTGAAACATTGGATTGCCGGCGATTGCTGCCTGAACGAAAGGATTCGGGGAAGAATTGGAGGAGGAGGAAGAGAGCAAATTTGCTGCTGCTGCCGCCGCCGCCGCCATTGCCGCCTTCTCCGCCGACAAAATACCTCCCACAACTCCGGGAACCGGCGACGTCCCCGGACTTCCATCATCATCATCGTCATCCTCATCATCATCCGGCACTGAGAGGCCCATGTGCTTGCGCACCTTCCGCTGGGCCTTCCGCCGGCGAAAGTCCCCCTTCCGGAAGTCCTCCAGGTTTGCCGGGTGAATGGCCCAGTAGTGGCCTTTCCCGTTGGCACTCCGGCCCGACTTGATGAAGCAGTCATTGAGGGAGAGGTTGTGGCGGATGCTGTTCCGCCAGCCGGGCCCCCGATTGCGGAAGTACGGGTAGTGGTCGAGGATGTGCTGGTAGATGTCGGAGAGGACCATCTTCTGCTCGGGCATGCTGAGGATGGCCATCGCAATCAGGCCGATGTAGCTGTGCTGCGGCTTCGGGTCTTCGTGGTGAAGATGATGGGAGTGATGATGGGGGTGATGATGAGGGTGATGAGGAAGAGAAGGGTGTGCCCCATAACGGAACCGATGATGGTACCCGTTTGGTCCTAGAAAATGAGGGTGATGATTTCCGCCCATTTTCCCGCCTCCAATCGCTTCAGCGTACGGTGATGAGGCAAAAGCGTAGGCAGGAAATGCAGCCGCAGCACTGTAGAAAGCACTTGCTCCGAGGAGATCTTGATTCAGGCGCAGCTTGGCCAGCTGGTACTGCTCTGCAAGCTGCTCCTTGGTGGTGAAAACTGGTGGGCCGGAAGTTGTACTGTCGCCGTTGCTGTTGCCGTTGTTATTGGCAGTTGCTCCATGGTTTGAGTTGCTGATGGTGAGCAGGCTGTTCATGTTGCAGAGCAGCTGCTGGCCGAGTTGGTGCATTGAGTTTGTGTTTGTGGTGGTGATAGTTTCGGGAGAAACTGAAGTGGGAGTGCAGCTGGAGTTTGGCGGAGATGATGAAGGTAGTGGCTGAAGAGGGTGGTGAACTTCACTCTTCAGCAAGGTGGTGGGACTCACGGAGTTGCCGTTCATGTTTTTTTGCTGTGATGAAAAGCTTTGATGAACTTTAAAGCTTCGATGAACTTTGAGATCTGAGTCGAATGAAGGTCGTGAAAAGACTGATTTTTTATTGGAGACAGAAGTGCTGTGCTGTTGCTTTCTGAATCTGTTCTTACACACTACGAAGCACTCTGAAGTTTGGTCTGCCTCTTTTCAGTCCAAGCTTAGGCTTTCCAGTGCTTTCCAGTGCTTGTGCTTGCTTGTGTTTGGGCGCAAACCACAAAAATATACACACACACACACTGTGTAAAAACAAACTGACTGAACAACACACAAGCACACACACAAGGCACAAACCTCTTACAAACAGAAGGAGAGAAGGAGAGAGGGAAAGAAGGAGGAAAAGAGAAGGGAAAAGAAGGTGAGGTAGAGAAGGTGGAGCCAGACAGAGACAGAAACAGCCAGGAAAACTCTGAAGAGCTTCTGCAAAGTACGGCAACTGCAAATGCACAGAAAGAGACTAATAAACTGTGCACTTTTTGCTAATGCTATTAGAGGTAGTGGCAGTAGTCCACTTTACAAACTGGGGGCCTAGCTGCTGCTGCTGCTGCTGCTGCTGCTGCTGCTGCTTCAATCAATGGCATCAGTCAGTCAGTCAGTGTTTGCAGCATTTACAAAGATTTGCACACAGCAGCTTTTTGCTGATGAAGAAGAGCACAACAACGACAAAGTGCTTACCACCACTGCTTTTGCTTTTGCTTTTGCTTTGGCTTTGGCACAGCACTAACAGCCAATGGCCACACACACATTTGCCTCATTTCTTCACTTACAGCCTATAGCAAGCGAGCAGACCATCGCCAAGGCGGATTCAATTTGCTGAAGAAAGAGAGGAGGCTCAGGCGTGGCCAGACGAAGAGGCTGAGGAGAGACTGAAGAAAGACTGAAGACTGAAGACTGCTGCTGTTTCTTCAGTTTGGCTGTGTTGTTTTAAACTTCTTTTTATGGTTCCATTTTAGCATCAAAGAAAAGAAAAGAAAAATATTTTTGTTGTCGTTTAGCAGTGGTGATATAAATAATAATAAAAAAATCAGATTGACTGACTGAGTGTTCTGAGTTTAGCTGTTCAGCCTTTTTTGCTGCTGTGTTTGGTGTGTTATCTTTAAAAATCATCATCATCTCCTTCTCTTTCTAATTTAATCTTTCATGTGGCACCTAGTCATGTGTGCGTGTGCTCTGAAACCTGATAAGTCGCTGCTGCTGCACGAGAACGGGAACAAAAACTGTCCACAAACCAGGGTGTTCTCGAGCAGCAGCAGCAGCAGTGTCATCTGATCAGCAATCAGATCAATCAGAGAGAGACACCAAGTCAAAGTGACTGCAAGACACCAAAGAAAACAGCAACAGCAGCAGCAGCAGCAGCAGTGTCCGCTTTTGTCTGCTCGCTGACAAATGACCAGCACACTAGTGCACACTAGTGCACCAAGTGCCAATTGACATTTAATGGAGGAGGCCTCAGCAGACATTGTCATTGTTCATTCAGTGTGCTGAATGCCCACGACCACTACTGTCTGTCTGTCTGTTTTTCTCGCTTTCCCATTGTCTGTGTGTATTGATTTAATTCAATGCAATCGGACGGCTGGGGGAGTAATCCTGAAGTTGCAAATTGCACCACTTACTGCTGGTGGTGGTGCACTTTGTCAATGTGAAGACAGCACCATCATGTCCGGTGCTAATTCAGCTGAACGACATGACATGACGACGACAACAACAACAACAAAGTCCACTGTCCACTGAAAGAGATGTGCTGAAGGAGTTAAGAGGGGGGGGGGAACAAGCGTAAACAACAACAGTAATAATAATAATAATCAGAAGGAGACAATCAGAGGCGACAGACAGACAGACAGTGACTTACAGTGGACTTAAATGCTCTTCATGAATGAGCACTGCCACCACCAACGGTGCACCACTGAGCAGTTGGCAACAAAGTTGATTAAATAAACAGCAGTCAAAAGAAGTGTGAGTGTGTGAGTACTACTAAACACACAGACGGACTCAGTCACTGTCATTCTCATTGTCCAGCAGCAGTGTGCACTACTCCTACTCTTCTACTCCTTTGTTGCCTTTGGGGCCATTTGCCAGCCAGCCAGCCATTTGGTGCAGGGCTCATTCTTGAGAATGGGCAGCAGCAGCAGCAGCAGCAGCAGCAGCAGCACTCAGCAGGACTGTCACTGGACTCTTCTTCTTTTTGGGAGAGAGAGAGAGAGTTTGTCTCCTCTTCTTCTTTTTCACTTGATTGTGTCTGCAGATTAGTAGCTGCTGCTGCTGCCCACTCACTAAGTGACCATCGTGGTCAACACAGGCACACTGATTTAATGGCACAGTGGTCTTTGTCTTTCACTCACTCCTTTTCACCTCCTCTTTCTCCCGGTGTCTTGTCCTGTCTGCTCTGCTCTGCTCTGTGATTGTTGTTGTGTCTGCTGCTCAGCAGCTCCAGCGTTTTAAGCTCGGTTAAAAGCAGGCTCAGTTGTGGAAATGTTGAATGTTACTGTTGCTGCTGCTGCTGACAGAGGTGGTGGAAATGCCTAAATTGTCGTAATTAAGAGAGCACACACACATTTTCTCGCCCATTTTCGCCCTCTCTTCTTCTTCTCATCATCATCGGCGGCGGCAGCAGCCAAACACAATAGGCTCACAATCTCTCAATTGAAAGAGTAAACACTTCAGAAGCTTCAGAGCTTGAGCTGAGGCTCTGCTGTGGAGTGGAGTGCTGTGCCGTTGCTGTTGCTGATCTGGTTGCAACTGTGGCGGAACACAACTCTCGTCGCTCACTTTTATTTATTGAGCTCCAAATATAGTGCACACTGAGGTGCAGGGCACCGGATAAACCACCACCACAATCACCACCACCAACACAGTCATAAAATTCACACCTTGACTTGGATCGCTGCCTCTTGAATATCCTCTCTTTCTCTCTCATTTTTCCACTCATGTGCCCCATCCACTTGACCACAAATGCTCTTTTAGATTTTTTCCGCAGCAACAGCAGCAGCAGCAGTGTGTGCGGCCGTCGACCGGCAAAAAATACTGAAATGAAATGATAATCGCACCGGACCCTTGAGCACCACCACCACCATCAATTCAGCAGCACTTCAGCACAGTTCGGCTCAGCAAAGTGTACTTAAACTGAAACATTAGTAGAGCACATTACCTCTCTTTGAGAAGAGGTGAGGAGAGCTAGGGGACACAATTGGGTCTCTCTCCTAATTATAAAAGTCACTTTTTGTTTACATTAGCCATTGGTGAGCCGCAGCAGCAGCAGCACTTCAACACTAAAATGCTTCAGTAGTGCTGCACAGTTTCAGCGCACAGCACACATTTTGTTTACACTTCCTCCAACTTCTCCTCCACAAAAGAAGTTGTGGTCACTGCTGCTGCTGTTCAGCTCAGCTCAGCTCAACTTCTACTCTCAATGTTCTCAATTCCGGCACGATAGACGAAGGATGACTGGAACAGCAGCAGCAATCGTAATAGCAATAGCAATAGTAATGGCAATGGCAATGGTAATAATCGAGCGGACAATCGAGGAGACAAATCCGGTGTGCTGGGGGCCCCCGGTCCGGACAAACAGCAGCAGTATTGTTGTTGCCATTACTGCTGCCTTTATTTGGTGACAACTGAGGCAACAGTGGCAGTCGTCCAAGTGCAAAACAGTTGCCTGCACGCAACACTTCTACTTCTTAGGCAAGCAATGGTGAATGCCTGCACCACATTCACTAGTAGCACAGTGAACAATGAACAGTTGCAAATGATTACACTATTACTGGATCTATTAGGAGTAAATACTACTACAATACTAATAAAGGTTACCACTTCTACTTCTATGGATTGCGTGCATTGGTTGTATTTATTGGCCTTCATAAGCTGCTTAGAGCAGACAGTCACTGCTGCGGTGCGGTGATAATCACTGACTCCAAAGGCTTGGCTGCTGCTGCGGCTGCTGACCACCCGCTAAACTCGTGCAACTCGCTGCACAACCCTAAAACCCCAACCCACGATTACAAGTGTTGATAAGTAGACCTGCTCACCTAATATTGTGGCCACAACTACCGTACTTTATTAGTCTGCTTCGGTGCAAGCCGATTAAGCAATCATAATAATAACAGAATAAGCAAAGGAAAAAGAAGTAAACCACTGTCTGCCACTGGCAAACAAAAGTTGTGGTGGTCACTTGCCAAGTGCATCACGCAGTGTTGCACAAACACACACACACAAAACAGAAACAGAAGCACTGTCTGCTGCTTTAATTACTGACTGGTTATTTTATTCTTACTCGCTGAATTACCTACTTATTGACTGACTAGATTGGATTGCTGCTGTTGCTGCTGCTGCTGAACTACAATTCGCTAATAGAATATGAATAATTTTATAAGAAATTGGCTGATCATCAAGAGTAGCAGTAGCGATGGTAACTGCGTGTTCTGCATTGACTGATCATTGGAAGTCAGAAAGTGAAAAAATAAAGAAAAACACTTAGCAGTGCTAGTCAGCTTTCAGTCAAAAAATCTGGAAAATTGAAAAAGCACTTTCAGCAAGCATTTTGAGGACAATATAAAGTAAGAAGAAAGAGAGGTCTTCTACCTGGGCGAACAGTAGTGTGTGTGTGTGTTTGTGTGTGTGTGTGGTAGTCAATGATGATGATGATGTTGGTGATCACAACAGCAATAATAATAATAGGCAAAATAATGCTAAAGGTTTTTACTAGGAGGGGAAAGCAATGTCGAGAGTGCCAACTTTTTTTTCTGCTCTGGACTGCTTTCTGAAGTGTGAACAGTAAAAGTATGCGAGCAAAGTGGCACTGAGCGCTATTATCTGCCGCCACTCGCTCACTTTGAATGGATATGTCAACAATCAAGTTATTTAGGAGGCACTCGTCTTCAGCTATTTTGTCCTCTACCACCGCCAAATATTGCTCCTGAACAAGAACTGCTGTCATCTAGTCATCTAGTCATCTAGTCAGTCAGTCAGACTCAATCATCGTCATCTTCATCATCGCCTTCAACATCAACATCAGCATTTTATTATTTGAAGCTCGGGTCAGGTCAGGTTAAAAGTCTTTGGATGGCTGGCTTGCTGGCACCTCTCTCTTTCTCTCAATTTAAAGTAAGGTTAGGCGTCTGCTGGTAACTTAACACCTCTAGTGCAATTGGTGGTGGTAGCTCAAGTTAAGTGGCCTGCACTGTAGGTGAGCAAGAGAGAGAGAGAGAGAGAGAGAGAGAGAGCAAAAGAGCAGACAGATTGGCCAATGAAGAGGAAGGAGAGGTTTAATTTGCAGTGATTGCTGCTGTTGCACTAAAGTGCCGGTACCTCCTCTCTCTCTCTCTCTCTCTCTCTCTCTCTCTCTCTCTCTCTCTCTCTCTC